>OGQF01001765.1_pt1 | contig 13973 bp, 9 predicted proteins | sample 1553141 | NCBI WGS metagenome assembly OGQF01 (sample SAMEA2580005, study PRJEB22360) | human gut metagenome | biome: human gut; feature: human-associated habitat; material: faeces | place: Denmark | collected 2008/2010
AACTATATAAAATATGAAAACAACTCCTTTTACCCATTTACATGAAGCTCTGGGGGCTCGTATGGCTCCTTTTGCAGGTTATAATATGCCGATAGAATATAGTACAGGTATTAAAGAAGAACATAATAATGTTCGTTCAAAAATGGGTGTATTTGACGTATCTCATATGGGAGAATTTTGGATTAAAGGTCCGAAAGCATTTGAATTAGTGCAGAAATTAACAACGAATGATGTTGCCGCATTGACAGACGGTAAAGTGCAATATAGCTGTTTTACAAATGATAAAGGTGGTATTGTTGACGATTTGTTGGTTTATCGATTCAGCGAAGAAAAATATCTGTTGGTGGTAAATGCTGCCAATATTGACAAAGATTGGGCTTGGGTCGTTAAGCACGGAGAGGAATTAGGAATGAAGCCGGGTGTTGATATGGAGAATACCTCTGATGCTATTTGTCAGTTGGCTGTTCAGGGACCTTTGGCATTAAAGGCTATGCAGAAATTGACGGATGCCAATGTGGTGGATATGGAATATTATACCTTCAAAGAAATTCCGTTCGCAGGAATTGATAAAGTGATTTTTTCAACAACCGGATATACCGGTTCGGGTGGTTGTGAAATATATGCATATAATGCCGATGCTGAAAAATTGTGGAATGCAGTATTTGAAGCTGGTAAAGAGTTCGGTGTGTTGCCTATTGGCTTGGGAGCTCGTGATACTCTCCGTTTGGAGGCGGGATTCTGCCTATACGGACATGAAATTGATGATGACCATTCTCCAATTGAAGCCGGATTGGGTTGGATTACAAAATTTGTTCCGGGTAATGATTTTATCATGAGAGAGTATCATGAAAAATTGAAGGCAGATAAACCGACTCGTTATATGAAGCCTTTTGAAATCCTTGATCGTGGAATTGCTCGTCAGGGATATCCGATTGAAGATGCTGAAGGTAATGAAATTGGAGTTGTTTGCTCCGGTACGGTTTCTCCTCTTACCGGAAAATCTATCGGTACTGGTTATGTGAAGAGTGGATTCCATAAATTGGATACTGAGATCTTTATTCGGGTAAGAAATAAAGCTCTGAAAGCTAAGATTGTAAAAACTCCGTTCTTTTAATAGAACAGATACCATAGAATAGAGAACACCTATTCTATGGTTATGATTTTATAAATGCAAACGTTAATATTGTTTTAAATTGTAACGGGAAGAGAAGATTTTCCTTTTGAAATGGTATTAATTCAAGTTTAATGTGCATCTTTGTAACGTTAGAAAAAAAGAGACCAAATAAATTATAACCTTTAATTATTATAGATATGAGAAAGCATATTTTTAATGCAGGACCTTGCAAATTGCCGGATATGACTCTGGAAAATACTGCAAAAGCTGTGATGGAATTGGGTAGCTGTGGCCAGTCAATTCTGGAAGTATCTCACCGTTCAGCTGATTTTCAGGCTGTATATGATGAGACAGTGGCATTATTCAAAGAAGTTTTGAATATTCCGGATAACTATTCAGTTATTTTCTTGGGAGGTGGTGCCAGCATGCAGTTCTGTATGATTCCGTTTAACTTCTTAGGCAAAAAAGCTGCTTATGTTAACACAGGTGTATGGTCTAAAAAAGCTATCGCTGAAGCTAAATTGTTTGGTGAAGTAGAGGTTATTGCTTCTTCTGAAGATCGCAACTTTACATATTATCCAAAAGGATTTTCTATTCCTACAGATGTTGATTATTTGCATATCACTTCTAACAATACTATCCGTGGAACTGAAATTTTTGAGGACTTGGATAGCCCAGTGCCTATGATCGCTGATATGTCATCAGATATCTGTAGCCGTCCTATCGATGTGAAAAAATATGCTATGATTTATGGTGGTTGCCAGAAGAACCTCGGACCTGCTGGTGCTACATTCGTAATCATCCGCAATGATTTCTTGGAAAAAGTGGTAGCTGATCGTAAAATCCCTACAATGTTGAAATATTCAACTCACGTAGAAAACGGTTCTATGTTCAATACTCCTCCATGTATCAACATTTTCGCTGTTGGTCAGACTTTGAAATGGATCAAATCAATGGGTGGTGTTGAAGCTATGGAAAAATTGGCTATCGAAAGATGTGATGCTCTGTATGCTGAATTCGAACGTAATACTGTATTCCGTGCAGTTGTTGAAGAAGGTTCACGTTCTCGCATGAATATCCCGTTCTTGTTGGCTGAAGGATATGAAGAATTGGAAAAAGAATTCTTGGATTTCTGCAAATCTAAGAATATTGTAGGTGTGAAAGGTCATCGTTTGGTAGGTGGTTTCCGCGCTTCTACTTATAATGCTTGTACAATGGAAGATGTAAAAGCTTTAATCGCTGCTATGCAGGAATTTGAAGCTAAACATAAAAAATAATCAAATCATGGCTAAGAAAGTATTAATTGCTACAGATAAACCGTTCGCTGCAGTTGCAGTGAACGGCATCCGCGAAATTGTGGAGGCTCAGGGATATGAGCTGGTTGTTTTAGAAAAATATGGTACTCAAGAAGCATTGATTGAAGCAGTTGCTGATGTTGATGCAATGATTATCCGCTCTGATAAAGCAACTAAAGAAGTTATTGATGCTGCTAAGAACTTGAAAGTAATTGTTCGTGCAGGTGCCGGTTATGATAATATAGACCTTCAGGCTTGTACTGATCGTGGAGTTGTTGCTATGAACACTCCGGGACAGAACTCAAATGCTGTTGCTGAATTGGCTTTCGGTATGATGGTTTATATGGCTCGTAATTTCTATAATGGAAAATCAGGTCACGAATTGAAAGGACGTAAAATAGGTGTTCATGCTTATGGAAACGTAGGTCAGAATGTTGGCCGTATCGCTAAAGGATTCGGTATGGAAGTTTATGCTTTCGACCCGTTTATGACTGACGAGCAAATTAAGGCTGCCGGTGCAATTCCAATGCACACTGCTGAAGAAATGTATAGCGCTTGTGATTACATCTCTTTGCATATTCCGGCAACTGATAAGACCAAAAATTCTATCAACTATGAATTGTTGAGCCGTATGCCGAAAGGTGGCGTGTTGGTAAATACTGCTCGTAAAGAGGTTATCAACGAGGCTGAGTTGGTTAAATTGATGGCTGAACGTCCTGATTTCAAATATATCGCTGATATCGCTCCGGACAATGCTGCTGAATTTGCTCAGTTCGAAGGTCGCTATTTCTTCACTCCGAAGAAGATGGGTGCTCAGACTGAAGAAGCTAATGTTAATGCTGGATTGGCTGCAGCTCGTCAGATTGTTGCTTTCTTTGAAAATGGAGATTGTAAATTTAAAGTAAATAAATAATATGGCAATTGTAAAACCATTCAGAGGATTGCGTACTCCGAATCAGGAAGTATGTGAAGAATTGGCTTGCTTGCCATATGACGTGATGAATTCGGAAGAAGCTGCCCAAATGGCTGCTGGAAAACCGAAATCATTACTGCATGTTACTCGTGCTGAAATTGACTGTCCGGCTGGAACTGATATTCATTCTGAGGTTGTTTACAACAAGAGTGTTGAAAACTTTAAAATGTTCCAGGAAAAAGGTTGGTTGGTGCAGGATGCTGAACCGAAATTCTATATTTATGCGCAGACTATGGAAGGTCGCACTCAATATGGTATTGTTGGTTGTGCAGCTTGCGAAGATTACATGAACGGTATCATTAAAAAGCATGAATTGACTCGTCCTGATAAGGAAGAAGATCGTATGGTGCTGACCCGTTATGTGAATGCCAATTTGGAGCCGGTATTCTTTGCTTATCGTGCTGTGCCTGAAATCGACGCTATTGTTGAAGATATCGTGAAAAATCAGAAAGCTGATTATGATTTCGTCGCAGAAGATGGCTTTGGACATCATTTCTGGGCTATCAATTGTCCTGAAACAAACAAGCGCTTGGAGGAATTGTTTGCAACAAAAGTTCCTTATACTTATGTTGCAGATGGTCACCATCGTACGGCTGCTGCTGCTCGTATCGGCGCTGAGTATCGTGACAAGAATCCTAATCATAACGGAACTGAGGAATACAATTTCTTTATGGCTGTACACTTCCCGGATCATCAGTTGAAAATCATTGATTACAATCGTGTTGTAAAAGATTTGAATGGTCTTACAGAAGCTCAGTTGTTGGAGAAATTGAATGCTCACTTCGTTGTGGAAGATATGGGTACTGAAATTTATCATCCTGCAAAATTGCATGAGTTTAGTATGTATTTGGCTGGCAAATGGTATCGTTTGACTGCTAAAGAAGGCTCATATAATGATGCTGATCCTATCGGAGTATTGGATGTGACTATTTTGTCTAACCATGTATTGGCTGATATTTTGGATATTCAGGATTTGCGTACTTCTAAACGTATCGATTTCGTTGGAGGTATTCGTGGATTAGGTGAATTGAAAAAACGTGTTGATAGTGGCGAAATGAAAGTTGCTTTTGCCCTTTATCCGGTATCTATGGAGCAGTTGATTAATATTGCAGATACTGGCAATATCATGCCGCCGAAAACAACTTGGTTCGAACCGAAATTGCGTTCCGGTATGGTTATCCATAAGATCTAATCGATCTGAAGTTTATAAATAAATGAAACGTCTCAGAAATTTTTCTGAGACGTTTTTTTTGTGTGATTGTGATGTGATGAAAAATAGAATGCAACGTATAACGTTGCATTCTTAATTAATTTCCATGTTTTGAGTGTAGTTTTAGACGCATCAGGCGTAAATCTTCTTCGGCATAGTCTCCTTCAAATTCGTCAAACGCTTCAGAAATATTGTCTGATGAAGCTTCCATGAAATAGTCCATTATTTCTTCTTGTTGTTCTTCGTCTAAGATTTGATTCAAATAATAGTCTATATTCAGTTTCGTCCCGGAAAATACAATAGCTTCCATTTCTTTGATTAATTCATCAAAGGAGAGACTTAGTGCTGAAGCAATATCTTCCAGGTCTATTTTACGGTCAATGTTTTGGATGATATATACCTTGAATTTAGATTTGTTGGCAACAGTTTTTACCACCATATCTTGAGCTCGTTCGATCTCATTATCTTCAACGTATTGTTTGATGACTTCGATGAACTCTTTACCGTATTTTTGTGCTTTCCCGGCTCCAACACCTTGAATATTTGCCAGCTCCTCAATCGTGATAGGGTAGTTTGTACACATATCTTCCAATGAAGGATCTTGGAAAATGACGTATGGAGGCAAATTGTTTGTTTTGGCTATCTTTTTGCGCAAATCCTTTAAGATTGCAAATAACGTACTGTCCAGAGCGGATACTCCACCTTTCTCTTGAAGCTTTTCTTCGTCATCATTATCTTCAAAATTATGGTCTTCCATTAGCATGAAACTATAAGGTTTGTTGAGATATTTTTGTCCTTCATCTGTCAGTTTGATGACACCATATTGTTCTATATCCTTTTCAATAAAACCTGCAACCAATGCTCTTCGGTAAACCATTGTCCAGAATTGCTTGTTCTTGTCTGCACCTTCTCCAAAAAGCTCTAATTCATCGTGTTTGTACGATTTGATAGCAGTGTCTGTTTCTCCTACTAATATATTGACAAGATGTTCTATTTTAAACTTCTCTTTGACATCAGCCACAAGTTGTAAAGCATCTACAATATATTCTTGTCCTTCAAATTCCTTTTTAGGATATAGGCAATTATCGCAACAGCCACAGTTCTCTTGCTCATAGTTTTCGCCGAAATAATGGAGTAACACTTTGCGGCGGCAGAGTGAAGTTTCTGCATAGGCTACTGTTTCCATCAACAGTTGTTTGCCGATTTCCTGTTCTGCAATTGGTTTTCCTTGCATGAATTTTTCCAATTTCTGGATATCCTTATAGCTATAATAAGTCAGGCAGATACCCTCGCCACCGTCTCGTCCGGCGCGTCCGGTTTCCTGATAATATCCTTCAAGACTTTTAGGAATATCATAGTGTATGACAAAGCGGACATCCGGTTTGTCAATACCCATTCCGAAAGCATTGGTGGCTACCATTACGCGGACTTCCCCGTTTTGCCAGCGTTTCTGGCGGAGGTCTTTCACTGCATTATCCAGTCCGGCATGATAGAAGTCAGCGGTAATATCTTCGTTCACCAGCAGTTCGGTGATTTCCTTTGTCCGTCGCCTGTTGCGGACATAAATGATGGCGCTACCTGGTATTTTCCGTAAGATATGCAATAACTCGTTCGTCTTGTTGTCTGTCTTACGGACAATGTACGCCAGGTTCTTCCGTTCAAAACTCATGCGGAAGACATTGCCTTCATGGAAGTTCAGACGATTCTGAATATCCTTTACTACTTCCGGTGTAGCGGTTGCGGTCAGTGCCAGCACCGGAACTCCGGGCAGGAGTTCCCGTATTTCCGCAATTTTCAGATAGGCAGGCCGGAAGTCATATCCCCATTGGGAGATACAGTGACTTTCGTCTACTGTGATCATGGAGACTTTCATTGCCTTCAGTTTGGTGCGGAAAATCTCCGTATCCACACGTTCCGGAGAAATATAGAGGAATTTGTAATCACCGAAGATACAATTCTCCAGTGCGGTGAGAATCTCTTGGCGCGTCATGCCGGAATATACGGCAAGCGCCATGATTCCCCGTTTGCGCAGGTTCTGCACTTGATCTTTCATCAAGGCAATGAGGGGAGTAATGACAATGCAAATACCTTCTTGAGCGAGAGCAGGCACTTGGAAGGTGATGGACTTTCCACCGCCTGTCGGCATAAGCCCCAATGTATCTTTGCCTTCGCCGATACTGGTAATGATCTCCTCCTGCAAGTCGCGGAAGGAGTCATACCCCCAGTATTGTTTCAATATCTCCTGATACTTATTCAATCGGTTTTATATCTTCAATTTGAAGTTGGATTTCGCCACGCTTATGCGTGTTTTCTTCGATGGTGTAGCAGATGTCGAACGAGCGTTTCGTCTTGATATAACGTACGTGCGAACTTTGCCCGAAAGCAATGCCGTTCATTACATTGTTCGATTTATTATCCACTAGTTCCAGTTTGATGTGCTCCTGATCACGTCCCACCACCTTGCTTGTTCCGTAGTCGTAGACATGGTGCGTACAGAAAATAGGTTTCATATTGTCAGGACCGAAAGGATTGAATCTTTTCAGATCATTGAAGAACTTGGATGAAATGTCTCTGAAATCTATCTCCGCATCAATGTCGATTACGGCACTGGTCTGCTCCGGTAAAATATGCTGCGAGACGTATTCTTCAAATCGTCTGGTGAACTCTTCCACGTTTTCTACTTTCATGGATAGGCCGGCAGCATACGTATGTCCTCCAAAGTTCTCCAGCAGGTCGCGGCAATGTTCGATTGCTCTATATACATCGAAGCCGGAAACGGAACGTGCGGAACCTGTCGCCATGTCGTCCGTCCGGGTTAGCACTACAGCCGGGCGATAGTAGACTTCTGTCAGTCGGGAAGCCACAATACCGATCACTCCCTTGTGCCACTCTTCGTTGTAGATCACGATAGAGCGGCGGTCGGCAAGCCCTTCCAGATTGGCGACGATATTGTTCGCCTCTTCCGTCATACTCTTGTCGAGGTCTTTACGAGTCTCGTTGTATTGATTAATTTGTCCGGCTTTCTCCAGCGCTACCGAGAAATCTTTTTCGGTGAGTAAGTCTACCGCTTCTTTTCCATTTTGGATACGTCCCGATGCGTTGATACGCGGTCCTATTTTGAATACGATATCGCTGACGGTAATCTCTTTTTCGGAGAGTCCGCATACATCGATGATCGCTTTCATTCCAGTACTCGGGTTGCTGTTCAGCTGCTTCAACCCATGAAAAGCGAGAATACGGTTTTCACCCATGATGGGCACGATATCCGATGCGATACTTACCGCCACGATGTCGAGCAGCGGAATCAGATGATGAAACTCGATACCGTTGCTGATGGCGAACGCTTGCATAAACTTGAAACCGACCCCGCAACCGGAAAGGTGTGTGTACGGATACGTATTATCCAAGCGTTTGGCATTCAGAATGGCTACGGCAGGTGGAAGCACCTCATCCGGCACATGATGGTCGCAGATGATAAAGTCGATTCCTTTCTCTTTGGCATACGTGATTTCCTCTACAGCCTTTATGCCGCAATCGAGCACAATAATAAGCCCTACACCGGTTTCGGCGGCATAGTCCACTCCTTTTTTAGAAATGCCATACCCTTCATTGTAACGGTCGGGTATATAATAGTCAAGGTTCGAATAGAACTGTTGAATAAACTTGTAGACCAATGCTACCGCAGTAGTGCCGTCTACGTCATAATCTCCATAAATTAGAATACGTTCTTTCTTTCCCATCGCCTTGTTCAGACGTTCTACTGCAACGTCCATATCCTTCATCAGGAATGGGTCGTGCAGGTCGGGCAATTGCGGACGGAAGAATTTCTTAGCGTCTGCCGCTTTCGTAATTCCCCGTTGCACCAAAAGTTGTCCAAGTATCGGGCTAATCCCTAATTCTTGGGCCAATATCTGGCTTGTCTCTGTCTGTTCGGGTGTAATGGGTCGATAATTCCATTTGTGATTCATTTTATATATTGCTTTTTTCTTTTTCTGTTCTCAAGGGTCAGAAAGGCACTTCTTTCCAACAAGGGGTAAAAGTACGAAAAAAAGCGGAAGTGTAGGATAAGATATGACGAAAATATTTCATGATGCTATGTTGAAACGCAAATTATTATGCCACCCTCATAGCAATAGAGTGGCACAATATGTTTTGTAAGCAATCGGAAACCTAGAGCCCGTTGATAAACAGATTCGCTTTTTCCACTACGACGTTTGCCGGAGTCTTTAACAGTTGAAGCTCATCAAAACTTTCAAGTACTCTCTCCAGTTTGCGTAGTGTAGCAGTCTTGTTTTGGGTTTGCAGTTCCGTTTTCAGAATTCGGATTTTCTCGTATGCTTGTATGCCTGCCACCAGATTCTCGAAACGCAGACAAGTCCTTCCTCCCGGATAGAGAAGGTAAGTATCTCCGGCTCCCCATGTGTAGAAGCGGCTGTCTAGTAACGGCTCGATAGTCCAGCTGTTCAATGCCCAACGCAGGTATCCGTCCAGATTCTCTTTCGCTGCATACCAGGCTATCCAAGCGCCTTCTGCCGGGTTGCTGAATGTATATGTGTTGGGATGGGATTCTGCGCAACAGGTGTAGTAAGTTGTGATTTTTCCTTCTGCTTTCCGTTTCGTTTTCATCTCTTCACTGAATTTCTCTGCGATGGCAATGCAATAATCATTCAGTTCGTCTGAAAGTTCTTTATGGAGTGAGCCGGCAAGTGAAACCTTGAAATTCGGATCTGCTTCACGGATAATCTTCAGTGCTTTCAACATATCGGGCATGGGGCGTTCGTCCATAGCGATGTGCGTAATGTCAAACCAGCCTTTGGATTTTAAGTGAGCAGCAAAGTCTTTCAGCATACTTAACCATAGGTCGTGATAAGCCTGTTCTCCCGGCTTGGATTTTAATTCTTTCATGCTGTTGGTGGCTTGGTCGAAATAGAGGAAAGACAGTTTCCAGGGAATCATGGAATAACATCCGATCTCCTTTTTTATTCCCATATCTATCATGAACTCCACCCATTTGTCGAAGATCGTGTAGTCGAACCACCAGCTGCCGTCTATTTTCCGAACCCAAGTGATCATCGTTTCGTATGGATCATAAGTTTGTCCGCCCCAAGGGTGATGCATGATGGGGACGGTAATCACTTTTCCGCCTGCATCCGCGTATGGTTGCAGTTCTGTCTTTAAGATTCTGAAGTGTTCCTCCGACCATAAAGGAACCTGATGATAACGGGCCACTGCAAATGGGTTTTGCCAAAGGTCCAGATGGAAAGCCCATTGATCGGGTTGAGGCAATGTGCGTTGCTGAACCTGTATGGTCAGTTTTAACTTCCCGATCACTTCGTGATTATTCTTTATAAGTACATCGGATGAATAATTGCCGCTAATTGCATCTTCAGGAATCCAGACGCGTATCCAGTATCCTTGAGAGGTCTTCGCTTTTATCGGTAAAGCAGCGGCGAGATGGTCGATAGGGTCAGCTACCAGTGTGGAGTCGAATTGTGACAAGTCCGGTCGGGGACCGCAAGTACCTTTTTGGTTCTTGTTCAGTTCATCTGTCATCACATATCTGACAAACCCTTTCAGAATACGGTCTGCCGAAATACTTTGTTTACCGGAGGAATGCGTCAGGGGAGCTATTTCTACGGAAACATTATCCAAATCGATAGCGGAAGAAACTACCAACTGTGCGGCGACTCTTTCTCCTTTCCATCCTTTGATATCAATCTTTTTCTGATTGAGATGTGGATTTACCTCTTTCTTATATCGGGTGTAAGTGTCTCCCCATGCACAACGAGTGCCGGAAAGGTCTTTCCAGGATTCCTCGTCCGTTGGAGCCGGATTTTTGAGTTCCGTGTACTGTGTCAATGGGAAAGGAGCTTGCGAGGTTGACTGCCCGGAATGGGTAACTCCCATCGGGATTTGTCCGTTCAGGCTTCCCAGACTGCAAAGTCCGGAGAAGATGAGGACGATAGCTTTTACTCTAATGTTCATACGAGTTGTTTTTAATAGGTGATTAAAGGAAATATACTTTAGTTTGATTTAATTCAGAAGAATTGGGACCGATGCCGATGGTAAAGCTTCCGGGTTCCAGTACCTTTTCCATTTTATTATTGTATATGCTAAAATCTGCGGAAGGAATAGTAAAACGAATCTCCTTTTCTTCGCCGGGCTGAAGATGGATGGAAGCAAAGCGTTTTAATTCCTTTTCTCTCGGAATGACGGTAGCCACTTCGTCACGTATATAAAGCTGTACAATTTCTCTGCCGACTACGGAACCTGTATTCTTGATTTTTATCCGTACAGTGACGGAATCTCCCCTTCGGTATTCTGTTTTATCGGTAACGGGAGAGGAATATTTGTATTGCGTGTAACTCAGACCGAATCCGAATGGAAATAAGGCTCCTTGCGGTATGTCGGCGTGGTGTACTGTGTAAAAAGTTCTTCTGGCATTATAAACAATAGGAATCTGCCCCGCATGTCTGGGGAAAGTCTGCGAAAGTTTCCCTGAGGGATTTTCGATACCTGTCAGTAAGGCTGCTACGGCTTTTCCTCCCATAGTGCCGGGATACCAGGCTTCTAGTAGAGCATCGCAGTTCTTGATGACTTCATCCAATACTAGTGGTCGGCCGTTGAATAACACTACGATGATTTTTTTCCCGGTTGTCTTCAATGCTTTCAGCAATCTCATCTGCTGATCTGGTAACTCGATTTTGGCGGTTGAAACAGCTTCTCCAGATAAGTTGGACGGTTCTCCGAGACAAGCTATAATGATTTCATTTTTTTGTGCCAAAGCACAAACATCCGACAAATAGGCCGGTGTAATACCGGAGAAGTCACAAGCCCGTACATCAATCGGGATATCAGTACGTAAGGCTTTGAAGCCTTCTTCTACTGTAATTACCTCTTTGCTGTCTCCTTTCATATTCCAGGAACCCAGCAAATGGTAGCGTGTATTGGCGAATGGACCAACTAGTGCTATTCTTTTAGAATCGGATAAGGGAAGTGTGCGATCTTCATTTTTTAAGAGTACCATACTTTGACAAGCCATTTGGTATGCGTCTTCCTGGCTTTCTTTAGAATAAAGTGTCTGCTTTTCCCGTTCGGTATTAAAATAGGCGAATGGATTATCAAACAGTCCCAACCGGAATTTCAGTTCTAAGGCACGGGCGGCAGCGCGGTTAATCAGTTGCTCCGGAACTTTCTGTGTTCTTACCAGCTCCGGCAGGAATTCGATAAACTGTTTGGCACTCATATCCATGTCTATTCCGCTTTTGATGCCTCTTTCAGCAGCTTCTTGTTCGTTGTCGGCAGCTCCTTCCGTCACCGCATGTTGAAAAGTTGTCCAATCGGTCATTAGCAATCCTTTGAACTGCATTTGTTTACGCAACACCTCTTCATTCATGAAATAGTTCATTGTCAGCGGCTCTCCATCGTAGGAGGTATATGCGCACATGACACTTGCTACTCCTGCATTAATGGCTGCTTGAAAAGGAGGGAGATAAATTTCCTGAAGTTTGCGCAGAGATACGTCCGTTTCTTGATAGTCTCTTCCTGCCATGACTGCCCCATAACCGGCAAAATGCTTTACGCAGGCAGCAATCGTATGAGGGCTTGTCAAGTCGTTCCCTTGAAACCCTCGGACTCTTGCGGCAGCCAGTTCTCCGCACAAGTAAGCATCTTCACCGGATGTTTCCATAATACGTCCCCAACGAGGATCGTATGATATGTCAACCATCGGTGCGTAGGTCAGTTGGATACCTGCTGCAGCGGCTTCCCGCGCTGCCATAGCAGCACTTTGTTCTACTAATTCCGGATTCCAACTACACGATTCGGCTAGTGGAATGGGGGTAATGGTGCGATATCCGTGAATGACATCTTCATGAAAGACTAAAGGAATACCTAACCTGCTATGTTTCAGAGCCTCCTCTTGTAGAGAACGGTTTAGTTCCGCTCCATTCGCTTTCAAAAAAGCGCCGACTTTCCCTGCACGTATCAGAGATCGGCAGATGGAGTCGTCTTTCGTATAATAAGGTATTAAGTTCAGTTCTGCTATTTTTTCTTCAAGTGTCATGCGTGACAATAGATCTTTCACCCGTTGGGGGACGGGGATGGATTCCTTTTGATAAGGATAGGATTGTGCAAGGCATACCGAAAACACGTTTCCCACAAGGAATAGTGTTATAAAGATAAACTTGTTCATGTTTAAAGTCTGTTATGAGTTAAATTAATAAATATTACCGCAGACTTTTCTTATTTATACAGACAAACAGGGGATGTGGAAACATCCCGAATTTAATTGGAGAAGAGAAACACGTTGCAATATTAGGAATAATATTCGAAGTACACAAGTAAAGCGGGCAAAGAATTTGAAAGGGAAAATTTGTTCGTTACTTTATTTATTTATAATATTGCGGACTTTATCATCCAATAAAGCCCTATTTATATGCTAGATACTGATGAAAAAACATTCGAGAAGCTCTTTAGGGAGCATTATTCCCTTCTATGTAATTATGCGAATAGCATTGTCTGTAATGAGCAGGCGGTAGAGGACATTGTACAGAATTTCTTTATTGCCGTCTGGGAGAAGAAACACTTATCTATAACGGAGGATACTTTTCTTCCGTATGCCTATTGTGCTATCAAGAACAGTTGTATCAACTACTATAAGTCAGAGATTGCCAAAGAGAATTTTTTCACTGTGCTGGCGGAGGAATGGCAATTACAACTGCAAGAAGAAGAGGAGTTCAGATATAAACAGGAGGTACATGCCGCTCTTCAGAAGTTACCGGAAAAATGCAGGAAAGTATTTTTGCTGAAGTGTGTCACCGGTCTTCGTTATAAAGAAATCGCGGAAATTTCCGATATTTCGGTCAATACCGTGAAATACCATCTGGGAGAGGCTTTTCGTGTCATGAGGGAAGAACTGAAAGGCCTGATGATACTATTAATATTAATTTTTAGCTGATTGTGCCTACCCATTTTAGGGAAAGCAATTGTCATAGTAACAGAAAGATAAAAAGAAAATGATGAAACAGGAATTGATCTATCAAGCTATTCTTTCTACATTAGCTCATGAGGCTACCGATGAGGAACAAAAGATTGTTGACGAGTGGCTGCGTGAGTCTGAGGAAAACAGAGAGGAATATGAGGGGATGCGTCGTATGTATGAGAAAGCGACGGCTCCTCGTAAACCCAAACAATTTGATGCAGACCGGGCTTGGAAACAGGTGGCCGACCATACCATATATAAAAAGAAAAGTTGGTATCTGTCTATGTGGGTGCGCTATGCGGCCGTTGTAGCTGTTGTGGTGGCAAGCGGATTGTTCTTTATCACAGATTGGTTCCGTGCGGACAGTCTGGATGGGATAGACATGATGGCTTACAATG
>OGQF01001768.1_pt1 | contig 13946 bp, 10 predicted proteins | sample 1553141 | NCBI WGS metagenome assembly OGQF01 (sample SAMEA2580005, study PRJEB22360) | human gut metagenome | biome: human gut; feature: human-associated habitat; material: faeces | place: Denmark | collected 2008/2010
GCCGAACAAGCCCTCGGCACCCCCTCCCACGCGCCCCAGCCATAACATATCAGTCATGCTGTAGGCCATCTGTATAAAAGAAGCTGATATTAGGGGTACAGCCATAATCCACAAGCTACGGAATATGCTGCCTTGTGTAAGGTCGTTTGTCTTTGCCATGTCTGATTGAGTTTTTCGCTTGCAAAGGTATGAAATAATTGGAATTGAAAATTGAAAATTGAAAATTGAAAACTACTTTTGTACCGTTAGTTGACAAACTTAATTTTACGCATGATGAAAAAAAATGTAGCCGTTATAGCAGGAGGAAATTCTGCAGAATATGGAGTGTCGATACAGTCTGGTAATCATATATATTCAGAGGTGGATGGTAGTCGTTATAATAAATATCTGATGATCTTGAGGGGAAGGGATTGGCATGTGGAATTGGATGGAAAGAATTATCCGGTGGATAAAAATGATTTTTCTTTTACTTTGGAGGGCGAAAAGATTGTTTTTGATTTTGCATACATTACGATTCATGGAAATCCGGGAGAAAACGGTATGTTACAGGGATATCTGGATATGATGGATATTCCATACTCTACTTGCAGCACGCTTTGTGAGGCTATTACATTCGACAAGTATACGTGTACCAATTATCTTCATGGATTTGGCATCAATACAACACAGCCGGTGATGTTGACTCGTGGACAGGTGTATGACAAGGAGGCTGTATTGGCAGCGGTCGGACTGCCTTGTTTTGTCAAACCGAATGCAGAGGGTTCTAGTTTTGGAGTGTCAAAAGTCAAGTGTGCTGATGATTTTGACGCTGCAATAGATGAGGCATTCAGTAAATGTCATGAGATTTTGGTAGAGAGCTTTTTGGATGGAATAGAGTTTACATGCGGTTTATACAAGGTCGGGGATAAAAAAGTAGTATTCCCAGTGGCAGAGGTCATCCCGAAAAATGAATTTTTTGATTATGAAGCCAAGTACGATGCTAAAATGTCTGATGAAATTATTCCGGGACGTTTCTCTGATGAGATAACCGAAAAAATACAGGATATGGCTTCCGAGGTATATGATATTCTCCGTTGTGAAGGTATTGTACGGATAGACGGTTTTGTTTGTGGGGATGAGGTAGTGATGTTAGAGGTGAATACAACTCCGGGGATGACTGCTAATAGTTTCGTGCCTAAAATGGTGCGTGTGATGGGGATTTCTTTGCGGGATGTGATTACAGAAATTATTGAAGATAAATTGGCCAAAGCTGCAAAATAATAATAGGTAGGCGGTATTATTCTATGATACCGCCACCTACAACATCTTCGTTTTCATAAAAAACTGCGCTTTGTCCGGGTGTGATGGAATCGATACTTTCATGAAATACCACCCTTATCCGTTCGCCTTCCGGGAAAAGCGAAGCAAGTTTTCCTTCGTTTCGATATCTGATTTTTGCTGTCACCTCTAATCCTTCCGGAAGAGTTTTATATTTCATCAGATTGATATTCTTTGCATAAAATGTTTTTCCTTGCAATTCATCTTTTGTGCCTAATACCACCGTATTGGTGTCCGGATGGATGGCTACGACAAACATCGGTTGTCCGAGTGCGATGCCCAAACCTTTGCGTTGTCCGATGGTGTAGTTGGGAAATCCTTTGTGGGAGCCTAAGTGTTTGCCGTTCGTGTCAACAAAATCGCCTGGACCGTATTTTTCGTGAAAGTTTTCAACATGCTCGGCTAGGAATGCTCGATAGTCATTGTCCGGAATAAAGCATATCTCTTGACTTTCTCCCTTTTTAGATAATTTTTCATATCCGTGGTCAAAAGCAATTTTCCTCACTTCCGGTTTGGTTAGTTCGCCAAGAGGAAATATTGTACGTGCCAGATTTTCCTGGGTCAGAGTCCATAGAAAATAGGTCTGGTCTTTAGAAATGTCTGCACCTTTCCGTAAAAAATATTGTCCTTCTTCGTGTCCGATTCGGGCATAATGTCCCGTTGCAATATATTGACAGCCCAATTCGTCAGCTGTTTGTATAAGTTTTCCCCATTTGATGGTGGAGTTGCAGATGACGCAGGGATTAGGTGTTCGCCCATGTAAATACTCGTCAATGAAATTAGTGATAACCGTATCTTTAAAGTCTTGACGGATATCCAAAATATGGTGTTCAAATCCTAAGTCTTGTGCCATACGCTTGGCTTCAAAAAGAGAGTCAACGCTGCAACATCCTTTCTCTTTTTCCATACAGCCGCGGGAAATATTGTCAAAAGTGCGGTAGGTGACCCCGACCAATTCGTATCCTTGTTCTTGCAGCAACATAGCGGCTACAGTACTGTCAATACCGCCGCTCATGGCCATCAGGACTTTCTTGTTGTTGTTTCCGTTGTTCATGTTTTCTTTTTTTATTCGTCTGGGTGTACCATATAGCGGGTCTCGCTGTGATAATCGTCTCGTTCTATCTCTATATCCGGTTCTGCCAGAGTCTGTGCATTATTTAGGGAAAAACGGATGTATTTTATCTGTTTTCCGCGTGAAAGCCACTGTTTCTCGTAGAATGTCTTGATTCTCAAAATTTTATCGTCCATTCCGCAACCGTAAAGGTCGTCTGTGTTGACAAATTCGGTCAGTTGGTTGAGACGTATTAATTCACTGGTATATGTATAGAGAAACGGGCTGTCCGTTTTTAAGTGAATGATGGCATCCGGTGCGAGTATTTTCTGATAAAGAGATAAAAAACGGGTACCTGTCAAGCGCTTGCGGGCTTTGGCCATTTGAGGGTCTGGAAAAGTAATCCATATTTCCGCCACTTCGCCTGGTGCAAATACGGATGCCAGCATTTCAGCATACATACGGATAAAAACGACATTGTTCATACCCGCTTCTATGGCTGCTTTGGCACCTTTCCACATGCGGGCTCCTTTGATGTCAAGTCCGATAAAGTTTTTTTCCGGATATAATTTGCCTAATTCTACAGCGTATTCTCCTTTTCCGCAACCGATTTCAAGAACCAGTGGGTGATTATTATGAAACACCTCTTTACACCATTGTCCTTTGAGGTTGTAATCGTTATGGAGAATATCCATGTGCTTGGGTTGAAATACATTGGGGAGAGTATCCATCTCCGCGAATTTTGCTAATTTGTTTTTTGCCATTGCTGATATTATCTGGACTGAATGTTATCTTTTACTTTTTCTATACATATACCTACATTTTTAACTCCTCGTAGATTTTCCGGTTTCATTCCTTGTTCAATTCGAAAAAGGACATTTCCTTGTGGAAAAATCACTGGGTTTTTGTTGATAGCCTGGCTCACTGTCTTCATTTGACCGCCTTCTCCAAACCAATCTCCAGTAGGGGTGGCTATTTTTATATTGACCGTATCATGCAGTTGTTGGAGAGCCTGACTGCGGGTACTGATAATACACCATAGGTTTGTCATTTCAAAATTGCTGGTGTGCCGGACATATAGAGTCACTTGATATAGACCGCTATCCGGAATATGGGCATTAAATTCCAGAACATGGTTGTAGTCCCAATTTTCCCCGGATAATTCTTGATAGTCCTCGAAAACGACGTCAGACCGGCAAGCAGAGAACAGCAGAATAAACAAACTGATGATATAGCAACCTTTCATGTGTATATGGATGTTTAGTCGTTTTCAAAGCGGATGACTGTTTCTTTTGAGGTGACAATCATTTCGATGGTCGACCCCATGATTAGCGGATAGTTGTCTGTGACATGTCCTGCGGGAAAACCGAAAGATACTGGATAGGTATAGTCATCTATCACTTCGTGGATGATTTCTTCTGCGGTTTTTCCGAAATTCAAGCCTTTCATTTCAGAAAATGTGCCGACAATTAGACCTTGAAGCCGTTCGAATCTTTCCGACAATCTCAGGCTTTGTGCCATTCTGTCGATAGAATATAGATTTTCTCCTACATCTTCAATGAAGAGAATAGGGCTTTGGTGTTTACATTCCAGGCTGGTGGAACGAATGCAATGAAGCAGAGTCAGATTTCCTCCGGTTAGCTCAGCCTGTACCGCACCTTCACGATTGAACGGATGACCCGGCAGGCAATAGTGAGTGACTTTGCCGAAAAGAAAGTCGTGTAGCCGTTGCATGGCATCCGGATGGGTAGTCCTGAAACTTTTGGGCATCGGTGCATGAAGACTTTCAATTCCTAGAGTGTTCAGCTTGGAATGAAAGACTGTAATATCACTAAACCCGATAAGCCATTTGGGAGAACCTTGAAAAATCGAATAATCCAATTGTTCTACAATACGCATACTGCCATATCCACCACGGGTACAGAATATAGCCCGGATATCTTCCGTATCCATAGCCCATTGCATATCTTCCATACGTTGTTCGTCCGTGCCGGCAAAGTATCCATGCACAGCTGTCGCATGAGGACCGATAACAGGGCACAAGTCCCAACTGCGCAATAAATCTGCTGCAGCGGCTATATAGGATGAATCAATAGAACCGGCGGGAGAAACTAAAGCTACTTGGTCGCCGGGCTGAAGATAAGGAGGCCTGAACATACGCAATAAATATAAAAGGTTAATTCGGTGTGCGAAGATAAGTAATTTTCGATTTTCAATTTCCAATTTTCAATAATTTCTTACCTTTGCACTTTGTAATTTTTGTTGAAAATCAAGAAGGAACTATATGACAAAATTCAAAAGGAATCTGATTACGACGGCATTGCCTTATGCAAACGGTCCTGTCCATATTGGACATTTGGCAGGTGTTTATGTGCCGGCGGATATTTATGTACGCTATTTGCGTCAAAAAGGAGAAGAAGTGGTATTCATTGGCGGTTCGGACGAACACGGAGTGCCTATTACCATTAAAGCACAAAAAGAAGGAGTAACTCCACAGGATATCGTTGACCGTTATCATAAGATAATCAAGGATTCTTTTGCAGAGTTCGGTATCTCATTTGATATATATTCTCGCACAAGCTCGAAGACTCATCACGAATTGTCATCGGCATTTTTCAAAAAGCTGCATGATGAAGGGAAGTTTATTGAAAAGACCTCCATGCAGTTTTATGATGAAAAAGCAGGACAGTTTCTTGCCGACCGTTATATAATCGGTAAATGTCCTCATTGTGGCAATGAGCGTGCTTATGGAGACCAGTGCGAGGCTTGCGGAACCAGCTTGAACGCTACGGATTTGATTAATCCGGTTTCTGCTATCACCGGCAATACTCCGGAATTGAAAGAGACAAAACATTGGTACCTGCCTTTAGACCAATACGAGACCTGGTTGAAAGAGTGGATCCTGGAGGGACACAAAGAGTGGAAACCGAATGTATATGGACAATGCAAATCATGGTTGGATAATGGATTGCAGCCGCGTGCCGTGACTCGCGACTTGGATTGGGGTGTGCCTGTTCCGCTGGAGGATGCCAAAGGAAAAGTATTGTATGTTTGGTTTGATGCCCCTATCGGATATATTTCTGCCACAAAGGATTTGACTCCTGACTGGGAAAAATACTGGAAAGACCCGGAGACTCGAATGATTCATTTCATCGGTAAGGATAACATTGTATTCCATTGTATTATTTTCCCGGCTATGTTGAAAGCTGAAGTAAGCTACATACTGCCGGATAATGTTCCTGCCAACGAATTCTTGAATCTTGAGGGCGATAAGATTTCTACTTCCCGCAATTGGGCGGTATGGTTGCATGAATATCTTCGTGATTTTGAGGGCAAGCAGGATGTATTGCGATATGTGTTGACTGCCAATGCTCCGGAAACGAAAGACAATGATTTCACGTGGAAAGACTTCCAGGCTCGTAATAACAATGAGTTGGTTGCAATCTATGGAAACTTTATCAATCGTGCTTTGGTATTGACACACAAATATTTTGGTGGAATAGTGCCACAGCGTGGAGAATTGACGGATTATGATAAAGAGGTGTTAGCCGAGATTCCGCAGATTATAGAGCGCGTAGAAAAGAATCTGGATACATTCCATTTCCGTGATGCCTTGAAAGAGTGTATGAATCTTGCCCGTTTGGGTAATAAATACCTGGCAGATACAGAGCCGTGGAAGTTGATAAAAACAGATGAAGCTCGTGTCAAGACTATTTTGAATGTCTGTTTGCAGATAGCAGCCGATTTGTCAACATTGACAGAGCCCTTTATTCCGTTCAGTGCAGCAAAATTGCGTGGTTTCTTGAATATCGAACCGATTGCTTGGGCAAAAATGGGTGATGGAGTACTGCCGGAAGGTCACACATTGAATGCTCCCGGACTTTTGTTTGACAAGATCGAGGATGAAGAGATACAAAAGCAAATCGACCGTTTGTTGGCAACGAAAAAGGCCAATGAGATAGCCAATGCACAGGTGGCTCCTGCCAAGGAAAATATTGCTTTTGATGATTTTGCCAAGATGGATATCCGTGCCGGACGTATTGTGGCTGCAGAAAAAGTGGCAAAAACGAAAAAGTTGATGAAACTGACGGTTGATACCGGTATCGACACCCGTACGGTTGTTTCCGGTATTGCAGAATATTACACTCCGGAAGAGGTAGTAGGTCAGCAGGTCAGCATCTTGGTTAATCTTGAACCGAAGCAATTGAAAGGAATCGAATCGCAAGGAATGATTCTGATGGCTGAAAATGCAGACGGCTCTTTGGCTTTTGTCCGTCCGGATAAAGAAGTAAAACCGGGCTCAGAAATCAGATAAGACTATTTAAAGTCAGATAACAGAAGGGCGCAAAATTAATTTGCGCCCTTCGTGTATTTTAGGGAGACATTTCCTGTGTTTTTAATACAGGGCCGGTCGGGATGATGAAAAGATTTATATGTATTTACGTTTGTGTGTGGTGTGTGCGTGTAATAAATATCCCGTGATAAACCGGTCTGTTGTATTAAAGAACGATTCAGGAAAACAGCTTGTTTTATAAACTTCCTCTCCCTTGGTGTGTGCTAAATCGGGGGAGTATACGAGAGTAAATTTCAAAAGTTACCATTTCGAGATATTTTTTTCACAATATCGTCATATATCCCTTTTAATTTTGTTGGCGTAAGTGTTAAAAAGATGTTTCTAAAAAAAGAATAATGGTAAATCATGGCTATTTGGAGTGAAAATCTTAATTTTGTATTTCATTTAAATAATAGGTATGGATATTCATTTATTAATTTAAATAGTTTGTTTAATTGTATGAAAAGAGTATTTGCTAAGACATTGGTACTCATGGTATCATTGTGCTTGTCTGCGTTTGTGGCAATGGCACAGGGTACGATTACAGGAAAAATTGTGGATGCCAATACGGGTGATCCGCTGATTGGTGCAACTGTGATGGTTGAAGGTACAACACAGGGATGTGTTGCTGATGTAAACGGAGAATTTTCTCTCCAGGTAAGCAAAAAGGGAAATGTAATCCTTTTATTCAGATTTGTCGGTTATGAATCACTGACTAAAACGGTTAATCTGAACAAGAATCAGAAATTGGGAGAAATTCGGATGACAGAATCTTCTGTCGGTCTGGATGAAGTGATGGTAAGTGCATCGTATGTGACTGCCGACCGTTCAACTCCAATCGCTTATTCAAGTATCGAGCCGGAAGCTTTGGAAACGAAGCTTGGAAATAAGGAGTTCCCTTCTGTTCTGAAATCTACTCCGTCTATTTATACGACAGACAATGGTGGTGGATATGGCGATTCTCGTGTGACTTTGCGTGGTTTTGATACTGACAATATCGGTGTATTGATTAATGGTGTGCCTATCAACGGTATGGAAAACGGTAAAGTATATTGGTCAAACTGGGCAGGATTGTCTGATGTAACCAAATATATGCAGGTTCAGCGTGGTTTGGGTGCTTCCAAATTAGGCCTTTCTTCTGTTGGTGGTACTATCAACATCATTACTCAGACAACGGATGCTCAGATGGGAGGCTCTGTATATTATGGTATCGGTAATGACGGATATGAAAAAATGGCATTCTCTGTTTCTACCGGTCTGTTGAAAAACGGATGGGCAATTTCGCTTTCAGGTTCTCGTACAGAAGGTGACGGTTATTTTAAAGGCGGAGAATTCTTGGGATGGAACTATTTTGTAAATGTATCAAAGAAAATCAACGATGCTCATCGTCTTTCTTTTACTGCTTTCGGTGCTCCACAGAAACACAATCAGCGTGGAAACAAAGCATTGATTGAAGACTATCGCAAACATCGTGACGGTATCCGTATGAATACAAGCTACGGTTATATCAACGGACAGGTGGTGCCGACCGGTTATGGATATAACGAATATCACAAACCGCAGATTTCGTTGAATCACTTTTGGAACATTAACGACCATTCTAACCTTTCAACTGCCGTTTATTTTTCTAAATCTACCGGTGGCGGTAAGCGTGTATATGGAGCAGATAAAAACAGATTGCAATATGATTATCAGACCGGACGTCCGTATGCAGAGACCAGCCTGACTCCCGAAGGATTGATTGACTACGAATCTGTTATGCGTGACAATGCTGCTTCTGTAAACGGATCTTCTGTTGTATTTACAATGGAAACCAATGCTCACGACTGGTATGGTCTGTTGAGTACATATACGAATAATTTGAGTGAATCGCTTTGTTTGACCGCCGGTATTGACGGACGTTATTATAAAGGCTATCACTATGCAGAGATTACTGACCTGCTGGGGGGTGAATATTTCATTGATAATAATATCAAATACCGCGAACCGAACCGTCAGCTGTTTGTCGGAGACAAAGTGAACTATCACAATATCGGAAATGTGATGTGGTGGGGAGGATTTGTACAGGCTGAGATTACCAAGGCATTGTATTCTGCATTTATTTCCGCATCTGTTTCCGACCAGTCATATCGTCGTAAAGACGAAGGAAAGTACGGTAAGTACGCTTCAAACAAGAATTTCCCTGTCACCACTTCTTGGCAGCACTTTGTGCCAATGAGCGTTAAAGCCGGTTTTAACTACAAGATCGGAGGATTCCAGAATGTATTTGTGAATGCCGGTTATGTCACAAAAACACCGTTGATGAACAACGTATTTATCAACAATAGCAATGAGGTGCAGAAAGACGCAAAATACGAAAAGATTGTTACTGCTGAAATCGGTTATGGTTTGAGTCTTGAAAAATTCAATTTGAATCTGAACGGTTATTACACCAAATGGATGGATAAAAGTGTGACGAAGAGCATCGGTAATGAAAAAGCTACAATTCCGAATATTGATGCCATCCATATGGGTATCGAGCTAGAAGCTGAATACAAACCTTGCTCTACTTTGGATTTCAAAGCTATGTTCTCATTGGGTGACTGGAAATGGGGAGATGATGTATTGTTCGACCTTTACAACGACCAGCAGGAACTGATTGGTAGCTTCAAGGCTTATATCAAAGATCTGCACGTAGGTAACGCAGCACAGACTACAGCTTCATTGATGGGAACTTGGGAGCCGCTGCCGAAATTCCGCATCGGAGTGGATTGGAACTATTTCGGTCGCAACTATGCCGACTTCGACCCGACATTGCGTAACAATGCTTCTGACCGTTCTCAAGCATGGAAAATGCCGGAATATTCTACATTAGATGCTAACGTAAGCTACAAGTTCAAAATCGGTAAAGTAGGAGCCAAGTTCTATTGCAACGTCAATAATATTCTGGATAAGGAATATATTGCGGATGCCAAGGACGGTTCTGACCATTCTGCAAAATCTGCATTGGTCTATTTCGGTAATGGAATCACTTGGTCTACCGGTTTGAAAATCACGTTTTAATGAATAAAATCAGATTATTATGAGAAAATTATATACTGGAATATTGGCTTTGATGATGTTGGGAGCTTGTAATCCGATGGAGGATGTTTATGATGAATTGGATCAGCTCGAAAAGCCCATCAGCAAAGAGTTGGAATACACCTTGACTGATGCAGACTATGCTACTGTCGCAAAAGAGGCATATAAATTGAAAACAGAGCAGGATTCTGCTGCTGCCGATTATATCAAGAAAAATAAGGCTTTTTCTGAAAAATACGGTGCCGATAAATACCTCGGCGGATTATTCTCTTCGCTCTATCCCGCTCTGAAAGACGGTTCGTCAGTGAAGGCAACTTATAATTTTTATGAAGGTGCTTTCCCTGATGTAGAAAAGGTAACATTGGGCATCAAAAATTATCAGCAGGGTGGCAAGGATATTGCAAAATATCTGTGTTTGAGTGAAAAAGAGGCTTCCGGTCGCTTGGATAGTGCCTTGGTTGGTCTAAAACTGGAGGATAAGGCATTGGCACTGATTACCTGCAAAGTGACTGCCGACCGTTCAGGAAAGACAGAAAATGTATTTGACTTCACTATGGACAAATACGACTATCAGATATTGGTGGATGATGTAAAGAAAAATCATAAGGAATGGTTGACAGATAAAGGCGACAGTGAATTCTATTATGGTGCAAGTTCCTATAACAAGAATTTCAGTGCCAAGAAAAAGGATTGGGAAAAGTATAACAAAGGTGTTGTGATTACCGATGATTTTATCACCGGCAGGATTCGTGAAGGTGTCGAATTGCTTTTGAAGATAAAATTCAAAAAGGACGCAGTTGCAGGTGTAGTCTATAATGTGCGTTACAGTGTATATGACAATAAGAATCTTCCGACCCAAATGGCTTTCAAATGTACCAAAGCTGATGGTGCCCCAGAATTTGAATTCGAGGAAGACATCAATGCAGTGCAGACTTATGAGGTGACTAATTTGTATGAATATAGCACCAAGTATAAAAACTATACGATTGTAAAGGAGACTCAAGGCTATGTTGTGAGCGATGAGGATTTTGATGGAATGGGCATCAAGGATCATAGTTTTTCGTCTTCTAATAATTCTAAAAACTATTTGCCTCAGTTCTTGTCATTGAAATTCCCATATGCACAGCCGGGAGCAAAATGTATCGTAGCCTATAAAAATGACAATGGTAAAAAATATTCATTCTATACCGATGAATATACCTTTACGGATGGTGTATGGACAGCCTATAATCCGGCAGTTGTAAAAACCGATCAGTTTATTTTTGCAAATGGTGCCTGGATGTTCGACCCGTCAGTACGTTTTACTATGGTGCAGGAAGATTATCAGGTACTGGTGGATTGGGTAGCTGAAAACAAACCGGCTTATCTTGATTCGAAATATCCTGACCAGACAGAATATTGGTTTGGAGCAAGCTCTTACCAAAAGAATTTCGATATGAGAATTTCCCGTACAACTAAGGACCCGGAGGGAATATTGAAGGATAAGAGCGATGAAGAGGTTAATGCCATTTTGTTGGAGCAGGTGAAGAAAGGTATCATCGTATTGTTGGAAACTAAGTTCCCGGATGCCGTGGCACAGAAGGACGGAATGGATATGTATTACAAGGTAACCTATCAAACTTTTGATGGTAATCGTAAAAATTTCATGATGTCATTCAAATGCATTGATACCGGTAAGTTTGAATTTGCCGAGGGACCGACACAGCTTTGATTTGTAGGTGCTTGAAATAAATTTCATGCTGTTTTAAAGGCATGTTTGGAGGATTGTCCGGGGAGGGCAATCCTCTTTTTGTATCATGCTCTTCTCCCGCTCATCCCTCTCCTTTCTCCCACTTATTCTTATCTCAAATATATGTCAAATATAAGACAACTATATATCAAAGATAACAAAACGATATCTTTGACTACAATTTGACATCTCTTTGAGCTGTATTTAGATGGGAGCATTGTCCTTTATTTATACAATTTGATAAAATAGTAGTCGTTATTTCTTGAGATAGTCTTAATGGTAATATTTTGCAGTATGGATAGACAATTAAGTGCGCAAAGGCTTACGGCTAAGCTGTTTATTTGCTTGTTTTCAAGCCAAATTCACATCAAGCCGAAGTATTATTCCGAGAGCATCGGCTAGACGGATGAATGACGACAACTGTAAGTCAGTCTCCCCCTTTTCAATGCGGTTTATGTAGGTTCTGTCACGCCCCACACGTTCCGCAAGCTCTTTCTGTGTAATACCAAGCTCTTTCCGGCGTTCACGCAAAACCTTGCCATAATACCAAGCACGAGCTTTCGCTTCAAATTCGGCACGCTCCGGTGTACCAACCTCTCCAACCTCATGGGCAAGAACTTTTTCAGCTGTTACAAAGCCGGGCTTTTGGCTGAAATCTATATTGCGGAGCTTCCGTAATTCTTCCGGTGTCAATCTTTTATCTGTAGTACTCATAGTATTTTTGTCGGCAGAGGATTTACTTCCTCCAAGATGGAAATCGCATAAAGCAATTTTTCTTGTGTCCGCTTATTTACGTTTTTCGAAAATTCCAAATATTTGGGAGATAGTATCAAATGCCTTTTCATGAATGAATCGTTTTATGATGTAAAAGTAACTAATTAATCACACATAAACAAAGTTCCCGGCACTTTTCAACTTAAAACATAGTGACATATCGCAGGAGTCAGTTTTTCTTCACAGACCGGAACGATAGAGGAATGGGATGTAAAAGGGTAGTATCTTATTGTACTATTGAAAGCCTCCAGTGATTGAATTGATATTGAATGAATAAAAGATGTAAAAACAGCAGGCAATTGCCTGCTGTTTTTGTGTTATTTATATATAATCTTCATGTCCCTTTCCTTGCCGGCTTTGAAAAAGCGGGCCGGTATGACTTCCCAGTCGTGGCGGCAGCTCGGGGTAATGACTTTTTGAGCTTTGATGTATTCTGTCAGGTAGTAGCGTACATCTTTGTCCCAGATTTTTTCGATGCGGTTGTTGATCTCTTCTTTGCTTAGTCCCATTCCGTGTGTGAGGTGACCGCCTCCACCATTGCCTCGGTAGGAGTTGATGGCTACGGTATAGGTGCTGTCTGCATGAAAGGGTCTGCCGTCAGTGAAAGATTTGATTTCAATACGGTTACCTGGCTCTTTGCTGACATCTACAGTGTATTTGATACCGGCTGCGCACGAATAATTGTAGAACGGAGCTGCTAACCGTGACTCGTTTTTCTTGAAATGAAGAAGGTGGTCTTTTTTAGACTTCATCGTGTTGTATTGCAGGTTTGCTGCATATTCCAGATAGTCGTCAATTTCTTTGCCGGTGAATTTCATGAGGTAAAGTCCGTTTTCAAATTTATAGAGGTTGAACATGTCCCGGATGGTTACAGTGCCTTTGTCAATTTGGGCATCCATTTGAAGAATTGTGCTGAAAGAAAGGTCGGCACCTGTTGTTTGGAGTTGGGCTTCGTGGATGAAGTCTGTGAATGCTGACGGACCGAACAGACCATCACGGCAAGAAAGCGGTGCTGTGAATTCTCCCAATGGAGTGGAGATGTATTTTTTTACAGTTTCGAGAGCCGGGGCAAAGGTGGCAATGAAAACAGAGTCCGGTTGGTATTTGGCTGGGTTGACCATTTGTGCCTGATAGCTTTTGGTGTAATTGTCTCCACTGCGTTTGAGGGTGACGGTTACTTTCCCGACGGCATTACAATGGGAGCGGGAGTCAATGAACAGAACTTTATGACCGGCGTCGTTGGTGATCTCTTCTATTTTTTCTTTGTGGTCATGACCGCAGAAGATGATGTCGAAGCCATCTATCTGTTGGGCTACCAGATAGCTTGCGTTTTCGTTGCAGGGAGTGTCCTTGCTTTCACTGGAGTAATTATAGTCATAGCCGGCATGAAACAATCCTGTCAAGAGATCTGCATTTTCTTGCTTTTGGATGATGGGCACCCACTTGCGGGCTGTTTCTATCATGTCGTTAAATTGGATGCCTTTCCATAAATGAGTAGGCAACCATTTGGGAATTCCGGGGGTTATCATTCCGAGAATGGCAATTTTTATGCCTTGCCGTTCAACGACGGTGTATGGCTGGAAATAGGGTTCGCCGTTGTCTGTGCGTACGGCATTGGCTGCGAGCCATGGAAACTGCATTTCACGTTTCACTTTGTCATAGACCGGATGGCCGGCTTCTAT
>OGQF01001769.1_pt1 | contig 13943 bp, 10 predicted proteins | sample 1553141 | NCBI WGS metagenome assembly OGQF01 (sample SAMEA2580005, study PRJEB22360) | human gut metagenome | biome: human gut; feature: human-associated habitat; material: faeces | place: Denmark | collected 2008/2010
GAATTATAATTTAAAAATTTTACGCAACTATACACTTTTGAGCAAGCAGTTATTAGTCTTTTATATATTGATAAGAGTGAATAAGGGGTGAAAATTCACCCTTTATTTGTTATGACATAATTTTATCTATTTTGTCAAAATTATCAAAGCGTGAAAAATCAATAGAATAGTTGCCCAATTTAGATAGTTCTTTTTTATATAATTGGCATTTTTCCTGATATTTTGCTTCATAGGCATCTTTTGCAGGTTCTGAATTTATACCAGCAGTTTGAGTTTCTTTATGCAGTATTACAATGTCATTTATAAAACATTTATTATAAATTTCAAATGCTTTATCAGGATGTCCTAATATGATTTCCTTTTTAGCTGCTTCGAGAGAAGCGTCTGTACCGTCAATTAAGTTCTTTTTTATCCTACTAACGTCATCTGTCATAATCCATACCTTGAAGAAAAGAATGATTTGTAGAATACCAAAGATGATAACTATCCATCCTGTAAAAGTGAGCATATCTTCCATAATTGTAGTTTTTTAGTTAGATAATACGCAAAATTACCGAGAAATTCAATTATTTCAAACTATTTCACGATAATTCTTCCATTGTCGTGTTTTTACAATCTCTGAAATGCTAAAACAGACCATCGAGTTCTTCCCTTGCAATTATTTTCCCACAATCCCTCAATTGTTGCATATTTGTATAAAAATAAGCAAGCTAAATTTAGGATATGTGATAAATTTGAGTAGTAAGTAATAAAAAAATAAGAATAGAAATGGGAAAGCTTGTATTTCGTGTGGCTTCGGATTGGCAAGAAGTTGTAAGATTAAGGACAGAAATAGAAAAGTTGAAACAAACACTTTTTTCTATGGATTCAACTCAATCTCCTGATACATTTAAAAAACTAAATGCTCAGTTAGGAGAAAATAGCAAAAAAATGAATACCCTTATTTATGATGCTGCCAAAGCAGGAGCAACAATAGAAAATGATTTCAAAAAAGGTATATACGATGGCGAAAAAGCTGTCAATTCCTTATCTGAAGAAATCATCAAACAAAAAAATATCATACGTGAAACACAGAATGATGTTTCAATGCTTACAGAGCAATATAAGAAATTAGGAAAATACGACCCTAAAAGACAATCTTTATCAGATGAATTAAACCGTGCAAAGGCAGCATTAGGAGAACAAAAGTATGCTCTTGGTGAATTACAATCACAACAAGCTCTTGCAAGATTATCTACCAAAGCTCTAAAGGATGAATACGCTTTGTTCAAGGATGAAAGCAAGGCTGTTGTTACCGTTAATGAAGGTGTAGGAGTCTCATTCAAGAAGACACTTGCTGCTATTGGTGGAATCGCAATGTTGAAACAAGTTGCTTCAAATGTAGTATCAACAGCTGGAATGTTTCAAAAGTATGAATCTGTATTAACTAATGCTCTGAATGGTAGTTCCGAAAAAGCAAAAGCATATCTATCTGACATAAATAGCTTTGCCGCAAAAACAAACTTCCAACTTGATGAACTGACGGATGATTTTATAAAATTCGTCAATCGTGGTATCACTCCTTCGATGGATGCCATGAAAAAAATGGGAGATTTTACCAATACAGTAGCAAAACCTTTCGACCAGCTAACAGAGGCGATACTTGATATTAATAATCCAGAGCGTTGGAAAGAATTCGGTGTTCGTGTTCAAACAGAAGGGAATAAAGTTAAGCTTTCGTTCCGTGATATGACAGTTGAATGTGATAGAACGGTTGAATCTGTGATGAAAGCAGTTGAACAATTTGGTTCAATGAAAGGCGTAGAAGGTTCTACGGAAGCCATTTCAAAGACGATTGAAGGACAAATGTCTAATTTGGAAGATACGATAACAACGGCTTTGGCTGAAATAGGACTTGCTAATCAAGACTTGATTTCAGGAAGTATATCTGTTGTCGATGCTATCTTTAAGAACTACGACATTATAGGTAAGAGTGTATTGACTCTTATCGAAATTTACGGTGTTTATCGAGCTGGGCTACTGATAAATACTATTGTTGAACAAGGTTCTGTAAAGTCTATATGGGCGAAGATTACAGCAACTAAAGCTGCTACTGTTGCTCAAGTTGCATATAACAAGGTTCTCGCAATGAATCCCTATGTAGCAGTGGGAATGGCTGTTGTTTCACTCGGTGTTGCTGTATATACATTGGCAGAGCATACAACTTATGCTGAAAAGACGGCTCGTTCTGCTGCTGAGTCAATGGAGAAAATGAAAAATACTTCTGAAAATCTGAAAAATAAGATAAATGAATTACTTAGCGTAATCAGAGATGAAACTTCTACTCAATATAAAAAAACAGATGCTTATTTGAAACTTCAAAATATACTACCGGAAGTCTTCAAAAATATGGATATTGAGAAGATAAAGTTGATGGATAAACTTTCTTTATTAGAGAAAATAAACAAAGCATCCGATAGGAGAGAAATTGTCGGAGCTAAGACGAGTGTTGTCTTAGCTCAAAAAGAGGTTGATAAAATAAATGCTTTAATAGCCGCAGATTCTCAAAGAGGTACATATTCAGGACAATATGAAATTCAACTATCAGATGCTAAATCTAAACTTGAAGCAGCTAAAAAGGTGGTAGCTGATATTGAAAAGATACAGGTAGAAGCTAACAAGCAAAAAGAAAAAGATGACAAGAAAGTTGTTGTTAAAAATAAGGAATATTGGACTAATCAGAAGAAAGAAGCAGAAACAGCCTTAAACTCCATTGCGTCTTCTCAAAAGAAATTAATGGATGCTGGTAAGTTTGAAGGAATAGACGCTGCTGTTGTAAAGAGCTACAAGGGTAATGTCAAGAAGCTGAAAGAAGCCGAAAAAGAATTGAAAGTCTATGATTCTTCGTCCAAACAAGATAATCAAACCGAGAAACTTCGTAAGCAGACTGATAAATATAATGCCCTCCTTGATAAGCAATCATTAGAACAGCAACGTTCTACCGAAGATTTGCAGATGGAAGTTGATGAAGCCCGAATCAAAGCTATGGATGAAGGTTCTGCCAAGACTATCGCTGAAATGGAACTCAACTTTGAAAAGGAGATGCAGGCTATTGACCGACAAAAAGAAGATGCTTTGCGGAAGAAAGTTGAGGATGCTCGCGCTGCATGGGAAGCTAATCCGAAGAATAAAGGCAAGTCTTTTGATGCCACCGATATAAAGCTATCTGATGATGAGCAAAACTATTATGATGAACTATACAAGATAGCCATTATCAGTAATGAAAAAATATATAAGGATTTGGCAGAGCACTATTTGTCTTATGCCGATGAACGTCTTGCCATTGAAAAGAAATTTAATGATGATATTTCAATATTGCAGGAAGCCCGTAAGAAAGCGGAAGCCAAAGGTGATGCCAGTGAAATAGCCCAAATAGACCGAAGCATTGAGAAGCGTACAGAAATCAAGAATGAAGATATATTCAAACTTGATGCTGAACAATTCAAGAAAAATATGAATTGGGAACAAGTCTTTGGTAATCTTGACAAGGTTTCTACTGATACTTTGAAGAAGTTGAAAACTAACCTTAAAGACTTTATATCATCTCAAAAGGATTTATCTCCTGAAAACCTTAAAGAACTGGTAGATGCTATCGAACGGATTGATGATAAGGTTTCAGAACGCAATTCCTTTGAAGCTATGTCTGTTTCCTTTAAATCCCTTAAAGATGCCACTGATGCTCAACGTGAAGCGCAGAAAGCGTATAACAAAGCTCTCAAAGAAGGTACAGACGAAGAAAAGAAAAATGCAAAGGCTACCCTTGAAAGTGCAAAGAACAGCAGGCAGAAAGCCCTATTTGATGCTACAGATGCCTTGCATAAAGGGGTTGACGAAATAGGGCAATATGTGGATGCAGGTAATCAGGTGATTGGTATCATGGAAACGCTTGGCATGAAAACACCTGAATGGTTGGAGGGTGCAATGTCCGGCTTTGGAGAGATGTTGAACGGTCTTGGTAATATCGACCTAATGAAGCCAATGTCTATTGTTACCGGCAGTTTGCAAGCAATCAAAGGAGCATTGACAAGTATCACATCATTAGGTGGTGTAATCAATTGGAACGGGAGTAATGCTAAAGAGGTACAGGATTCCATAAACCGCCTTACAGACCGTAACGAAGCCTTACGTACTTCCATTGAGGACTTGACGGATGTAATGGAAGCCAGTAAGGGGACAAAATCTGTTGCTGCATATACCGATGCTAAGAAATTACAAGAGGAGACAGAAGAAAATTATAAGAAGATTGCGCAAGAACAGGCAAGATATTCCAACTCCCATCATAGCTGGAACTATTATTGGGGTGGATTTAATCAAGATGAAATAGCTCGTTTAAGCAGTCAGATTGGTCGGAATTGGAACGGTGATATATGGTCACTTTCTCCCGAAGAAATGAAAATGCTACGCAGTAATGTTGATATGTGGGAGAAAATTCAGAATACAGGGAAAGGTAATTATGGGGGTCGCCTGACAGAAAAGTTAAATGACTATATCGACCAAGCCGGAAAGATGGAAGAACTTACTAATAAGCTGTATGAAGGTCTTACCGGAATATCATTCGAGTCTATGTATGACAGTTTCATTGATACTCTAATGGATATGGATGCAAGTGCAGAGGATGCAGCCGACAATATTGCTGACTATTTTATGCGTGCAATGCTTTCCAATAAGATTGGTGAATTGTATAGCGATAAGTTGGAAGCATGGTGGAAAAAGTTTGGCAAGTCTATGGAAGATAATGAATTGACTGAATCGGAAAGGGAAGCTTTGCAGAATGAGTATATGCAATATGTTGAAGAAGCCATAAAGATCCGTGATGAAATCGCTGCGGCAACCGGATACACAGGAAGTTCTTCTTCCTCTTCCCAAGAAGCTTCAAAGAAAGGTTTTGCCACCGCTTCACAAGATTCAATAGACGAACTTAATGGGCGTTTCACTTCCTTACAAATTGCCGGAGAAGAAATAAAGAATCAAAGTGTAGCTCAATCCCAATCACTAAATATTCTAACGATGAAAGCGGATGCACTTATTTCCATAAATACGGAAACGAGAAATATTGCTGATGATACGCGTGATTTGATAGCAAGTTCATATCTCGAACTAGTTCAAATCTCCGAGAATACCGGAGCAATAATAAAACCAATCCAGCAAATGCAGAAGGATATAGCGGAAGTTAAAAATAACACAAAAGGATTATCAACAAAATAGTTAGTTATGGCAGACTTATTAATAAATGGCAAAGACGCTTTTCAAGTATGGGGAGTCAGAATGGGAGATAATTTTCTTAATTCGCTTGGGACACCAGTCCCCATGAAAGAATTTATTGAAAATAAGTCCCGTTTGGAACACGGTAAACAGATAATAACCATCGCCCCCAAATTAGATGAGAGAGAAATTTCTTTGGCTTTTACCATAGAAGGCAATTCCCCATCCGATTATCAGTCAAAGAAGAAAGCTTTTTTTGAAGAATTGTACAAAGGTGTGATTGATATTCAGATTCCGGCTAATAGTAACGATGTCTATCATCTGATTTATCTGGGTAAGAGTATCACCTATGCGCAGAGTTTAGACAGAACCTTTGGTAAATGCTCGATGAAGTTTTGTGAACCAAACCCAAGTTTAAGAACCTAAATTCCAACAATAGGGTAATTGTTGTATATGCGAGTGCTCAAAATTGGGCACTCTTTTTTTTATCTCCGAACTTTGAAGATGTTATGGTAGACATCAAAGACATATCCGGCAATCTCCGTTTTTCGACACCAATCAATGAGGGTTCGAAAAGACACTTCCTGTTGATGAAAGAGGACTATATCACATTGAAGTTCTCTCTCGACAATCCTGTGTACTTCCAACTGGGAGACGGAGTAGATAATGAACTCGGAATCTTTGAACTTGTAGACCTGTATAAACCCTCCTACAATACAACTACTGGTGCCTACGATTACGAACTCCGCCTTGACGCTTACTATTGGAAATGGAAGAACAAGAAGTTCTTTTACACACCGGAGACAACCGGACGCGAAGCTGGATGGAACCTCACCGCTACCCTTGACACGCATTTAAATGTCTTTCTTGCCAACCTGAAAGCACTCGGATACAAGTTCAGAAAAGAAGAGTTCACATACGAGATTGATAATACGGTAGCGAACACTTCCAAGCTTGTTTCATACGATAATGTGAATCTGATAGACGCTCTTACCCAAATGGCGGAAACATGGGAGTGTGAATGGTGGATAGAGAACAAGACTATTCATTTCGGACGTTGTGAATACAGCTCCCCTGTAGACTTCAAAGCCGGTGATTTAACAGACACGGAGAACGTGAATGTCAACTCCATGCGGAGAAGTGACAGTCAGACCACATACGCGACCCGTGTTTATGCTTTCGGTTCCACCCGTAACGTTCCCGCCAGTTACAGGAAAAGTCTGGTATTTGACGTGAAGAAAGTCAAGGGAAGGGATATATCCGATACTGCAAGAACGTTGGATATAAAGTTCTTTCCTTCAAGAGATTTAATCGCTAAAAAAACTGTAAAAGGGGACATTAACATTGATAAAGTTATTGCCCAAGGAAGCCGACAATTTAAATGCACTGTAATAAGTTCATTAGCCAAGGGAACTTATTCAGTATTAACGACTTCTGTCCCATTTATGATTAGTGGAATAACAGGTACAGGTTCAAATGAGTACTATCCTCCTAAAGGGACGTATAATTATCAGCTAGATTTATGCTATACGAAGTCTGGTGTATCTCATACAGTGTGCAATGCCAATGGAGAGCACCGCATTACTGATAATACGATAAACGGATTCAAGGATACACTTAATCTTCCTTCTTCCATCGACATTGTGGAAGACGCTGACAGTTTGGAAGCAGTACTGACAGTGAATGTACAAACAGACGCGGCACCTCGTGGCGTTTCTGTATATATTTCGTTTAGCTTGGCATTGGAAAACAAATCAAACTCAGCAAATACTTCTGTGACGTTCCTCTCTGGTTCCAATGCCGGACAGATATTTGATGCTGTCTATAACCCGGATTTACTCACAGGAAACGATTCGAATGTTCTTCGTCTTCCCGAAGGTGTAACAGCTTCTTTGAACGACCGATATACGATTGGCAACATCATAAAAGGCAAGGTTCCCGACAACTATTTCAGCAAGGATGACAAGGAACTGACCTTGAACGGTGTTGTCCAGAAACGCCTTATGCTGCCGGAAGGTATTCCCTATGTAGACGCTTACAGATACAGCCCCACAGGGGAACGTATCAACATAGGAGATGAACGTTACGACAACCCCGACAACGTGAAAATGCCTGTAGAGGAAGCAATTGAGGAGATAGTTATATTTGAGGATGAATATCCCAAGTATATCGGTAGTACTACGGTAGTTCCTGATCCTACTTGGGAGGATGAAAAGGTTGATGACAAGCCAACCGGCAATAAATATCCTATCTACACCTTCAAGGATAACGGACTGAAGAATTTTACTGAGGATTTCCGTTTGCCTGGAGAGTTACACCTAATTTTCCAAACGGGCAAACTTGCCGGACTGGATTTCGCCCTTAATCTCAAAGAGAGCGACAACACGGGTACAACCTTTGAGATAGTCCGAAACGAGGACTACGGGCGTGCACTTCCTGATGATGTGTTATTCCCGCAAGCCGCCCATATGGAAGACGGTGAAGAAGTCCCGGCAGACACATATGTCCTTTACGGCTTCGATCCGGCATTCATCTCTGAACAGATGATGCCGGAATCAGAACAAGAGTTGCTTGAAACTACCAAGAAGTATGTAAAGAAGTCCATGATTGACCCGTCCACCTATGATTGTGAGATGGATGCTGATTTCATCTACAATAAGGGTAATATTCGTACCTATGAGGTAGGAGATAAAGTAAACCTTATAAATAAAGCGTATTTCCCCAACGGACGTCAATCCCGCATCATCGGTTTCGAGTGGCCGTTGGATATTCCATACGATCATCCTATATATACAGTCGGTGAAACAGCCGCTTATTCCCGAATCGGTGAGATAGAAAGCAAGCTTGATAATCTCACATACAAAGGACAGACTTACTCCGGTTCCGTAGTCGGTAGCGGTGGTGCAAGTATCTATGTGATAGGGGTAAATGATAAGACTCTCCCATCTGACCGTAATGTGTTCTCATCCAAAAAGTCCCTTGCTACCTTTCTGAACAAGACACAGGAGGAAACAATGGATTATCTTATCCGGCTGCTTGGCGGTGTCATAACCGATAATATAGAATCTCAGAACTTCATAAGCGGTGCGCTTGGTACGGGATTCCTTGTCAAGCGTGACCCGAAGACCGGACGGTCGTATGCCGAATTTGATGAAATATATGTCCGGTTGAAGGCTGTGTTTGAATCTTTGACAATCAAGGAACTACTGTCATTAGGCGGTGAGATACTTCTTACACTAGCCAGCATTGAATGTACGAAGGTCGAAAAGATTTCCGTAGCATCCGTGTATGATTCTAGTGGAGCACGTCTCTACGACTCGGACAACGCAGCCCTGTATGTTCCCGTAGCGACAGGTGGCGTGTACCGTTGTTACTTCACTGCCGACGATGGTGAGAAAGCCATCATCAACCAGTTCGCAGCCGGAGACATGGCGCAATGTCGTCAGTTTAACATCAAGGCTGGAGTTTATGAGAATGTAGCTAACCGCTACTATTGGCGGTATGTTTTATCTGTCGGCGAAAACTATATAGACCTGTCGGTAGATGACTGCGAGGAAGGCAGCGATATTCCGCAGGCAGGTGACAAAATAATCCAACTTGGCAACAAGACAGATCCCGCACGTCAGAATGCTATCCTTTTGTCCGCCTATGGGCTTACCGCTCCAACCATACAGATGTTGCAGGGTATTGATTCTTATACTTTGGAAGGAAAGGCTGTCAAGGAAGAGGGATTCGACCAGGAGACGCAGCAGTTCTATTCAAATAATTACGGACGCAGTTATACAGGTTCGCGAAATAAAAGTAATTATATCCAATACACTCCTGAAAGAGGAGTTGAAGTCAGGGGTACTGTAACACTGGAAACCCCAGAAGGCAAAGTGTGGCGTGTCGACAGCTCAGATGGTGTAAACTATATCGGAGATTTGAATGGAAAGCATATTGAACTGAATCCTAACACGTGCGACATGAAGATATATAATGACGATGGAAAGATTGTCAACGTGTTTGAGGGTAATAACTACAGGTCGGTTGATGATTTATACGCTGGGAATATTCCATCAGTAACCATTATAAACAACAGACCATTGCTTACAGTTCCCGGAAGCGACAATACTGTAATGTCTGATGAAAAGGAAGTGAATATCATTAAAGAGGATTATTTTTACGCGGATTCATTGTTGACAATGAATTTCAATTTTTCCTTTGTTTCCCAAAATTATACTGGGGCTACAGGTGCGGCATCATGCACTACAGGATACGAGCTTCACCTACTCTCTTATACGGATATCAATTCTGATCCAATATTGGACTATATATTAAGACAGGACGAACGGAGCGAACCCGGAACTACCACTATCCATTATACCGAACAGACAAAAACAATAAATCCCGGATTGTATTATAGGCTTGTATTCAAGTTATATGCTTCTGTATCCGCCAACGGTGTTTCCTCTATGGCGGAAGTTACCATAATTGACATATCCGTTTCCTTTTCAAAGAGCGGATACATATCACGTTTCTTTGCGAACGGAATGTCTTTAGGTACATCAACAGATAACATATTTGCCGTTTTCAACAAGCGCAATGCGCTCTTGGGAAATTATATACAAGCAGAAATGCATAACAAGGATGTTGGATTTAGAATTTTAGCACAGAAACTATTAGCAAAGCAGAACCCTCACGGCTTTTCCAATGAGATTCCGTGGGGGATGGTTCCCCGAATAGTCGTAAGCGGAAAGGCAAAATGTTCAAGCTCATTCGCTTCTTTCGCGCAAACGACAATATTCGATAACAGCTCATTGTCCATTTCCAGACATTCCAAAGGGAGGTTTCTGATAACCTTGCCATCGGAATGGAGCAAATACGAACTTGATAAGAGTGGGTATGTGATGGTTACCGGATATGGCTATGTAGAAGGCGGTTCACGCCCTGTGAGTGCCACTGTGACAGATTTCATAGCCAATTCCTTCTTTGTTGTTCTAAGTGATGGTGGAGCTCCTTGTGATGCGGATGGCGGTTTTTATTTTGAAATAAAAGTATATTAAAGCAATGATATTATGGCAGAAGAAACTAAAACATTAAGGCATACAGCCGAAGAGATAGATGATGCTATCGACAAGCTTCCTAGCAATGGTAATGCGGCAGGGATCTACAAATCTTCCCTGTCTTTCAGTTCCATCGTAAATGACGGTAACGTAACCCAAGACCACCTAACCGAAATAAATTCTATTTATGCGGCATGGAAATCCGGTAGAATGGTATATGTCCTGGACGAAAAAGGTGGGTATTACAATTTGGGAGTGCTAAACATGCAATTGGCAGAAGATAATTCAAAGTGCTCATTCGTGGCATTAGACCAAGATGGCGTATTATGCTATTATTCCTGCAACCCGTCTTCCGGTGTTACGGGTAAATGGTCTGTTACTCCTATTGGGAAGGATTTGTTCGCACTGATTCAGCATACCCATAAAGCAAGTGATGTAACAGAGGAGACAAACAAGCGTTTCGTGACTGATGAGGAAAAGGATGAACTAAGCACTCTAAGTACTACATACGCTAAAGCCGACCTCTCCAATGCCATGACTGTTTCCCTGAACCAGAACGGTTATGCTAAGTTTAATAACGGTCTGCTGATACAATGGGGATATTTTAGCACCGGTGCTTCAAATAATCAGTCTGTCAATTTCCCAATATCTTTCAAATCCTGTTTTTCCCTAGCTTTTTCCAGTTCTACGGATAATACGGATAATTCTATATGGTCTGTGAATTATGCAGCTATATATGCTTCATATTTTACGGTTTATAGAAGATACGCAAACGCGGGAAGTGTATCCCCTTCTTCGCAGTCATTCAGATGGATAGCAATAGGAAGTTGGAAATAATTAATGATAAAAGGTTATGACGGTAAATAAAAAAATGTATTGGAACAACTCAATTTTGTATTATAAACTCAAAAACAGATAAAGCTATGATTCTATTAGTACTATTATCATTCATTCTCATCGCAGGCTATGTTTATGCGATGATTAAGAAAGGGAAAGAAATCCCTTATTCAATCAGTGCCACCTATTATGCGCTGACACACAAATTCTGGTTCGCTCTGTGCATGATTGGCTCCGGTGTTCTGCTTCTTCCGGCAGCTTTGGAATCAAGTACGGAGAACAGCCAGTTTCTTGTATTCCTTTCGGTTGTCGGGATGGTTGTGCTCGGTGTGTCTCCCAATTTCAAATCGGAGCAAAAGGTTCCCCATGCAATAGGTGCCGCCATGTCCTTAATATTCTCCCAGATATGGGTAGGCTGTAACAGTTGGTACTGGCTTCTGTTATGGTCGGGATTCATTATTTACATGGTTGTCTCCATGAAGAAGCATTGGACGGGTAACTTCATCTCCGATTTCATAAAGAGAAAGCCGATGTTCTGGATTGAGGTAATTTCATTGTTGGCCGTTTATCTTACTTGTCTATGGTAAAGGGTCAGTTAACTCGTACAATCAGCTCATCCGTATTTTTCGGTGAGCTGTACGCTCTGATGTGGGATATGAGATGGCTCATGCTCTTTATCTTAATCCTTATAATCGTGGATATGTGGTACGGAGTAAGCAAGTCCATCAAGCGTGGCGAAGAGTTCCGGAAGAGCCGTTGCGTCAAACGCTTCCTGCTTAAATGCGGTGATTATATCTGCCTGCTGATACTTGGTGCCGTTCTTGGCAAGGCTATCGGTGAGCCTTTGGGAGTTTCCGCATTGGTTGTTTCTGTGATAGTTGTCCTTATCGGTTGTCTGGCGGAGCTTGAAAGCATTAAATCCAACTATTGTGAGACAAAGGGAATCCATAAGGATATCAATGTGTTCAAACTGCTGCTTGTATTGGTCGGCTTCAAGAGCAGGGAGTTGGAGAAAGCGATTGAGGAATCTATAACGGATAAGTAGAAGGATGCGCTGGATAAATGAAAGTAACCGTATCAAGCACCTGCTCTACGCCATCCCGGCAGGTGCACTGTTAACCATCCTGTTTGCGGCAGGACTGGCTGTCGGCATGGAGTTCAAAGACCGTGCATACGGTGGAAAATGGGATTGGCTCGATATTGCCGCCACGCTGATAGGCGGGTTCATCGGACAAGCGATTCAAATCGGAGTATTAACATTGATTTTATAGGAGGAAAGATATGGGAAAGTATTTCACAATAGCTGAAATGATAAAGAGCGAAACGGCAGACAGACGTGGTATTGACAACCGTCTGCCGAAAGCGTTAATCTGCAATGTAGATGGTTTAATAGATAACGTTCTTGATCCTCTTCGGGAAGCCTATGGCAAACCTATCATTGTAACGAGCGGATACCGTTGCGAAGCATTAAACAAGGCTGTAGGAGGAAGCAAGACCAGCGAGCACATGAAAGGAATGGCGGCTGATATAGTTGGCACTCCGAATACAAAAGCGGAAAACAAAAAGCTATTCAATCTCGTACAAGAGCTTAACCTTCCTTTTACACAGCTGATAGATGAGAAGAACTTTTCATGGGTTCACGTTAGCTATGATAGCTGCAACGTGAAGAAACAGGTTTTAAAATTATAATCAATAGGAGAAACAATCATGGCAACAATAAATTTGGAGTTCAAAAAGAATAGCAGCGTATGGTATGCGGAATTTCAGGTAAATTCTGATTTCAATATCCATTTGGAACGTGACAACTACGGTCGGGTGAATATCCTTCAACGAACGACAAGTGAAGGGAATTTTGAACCTGTGGTTTTGCCCGGAAGTCTTGCGTACAATGCAGGGACAACCATAGACTATGACTTCTCGGCTTTAGTTTATCCGAAAACTATCCGCATCGAGAGTGGAAGTGAAGTATTAAGTGGAACAGTAACCGAATCCGGCAATGAAGCTTAACAAGTTACCATTAAATGTAATAGGGTTGAATCGGGTTGGTTTGAATCAGATCGGTTCGCCTTCCCACCGGGCTAATACTTCCGACCGTCCTTATATAAGATACGAGGATATTGTACAGCCTTATCCAGCAATAATTAATCTAAAACAAGATGGTAAAACTATCACTTGGGGAGATAAGTTGAAAGTAGGCAGTGATATAGTCTTTGTAGGAAGTGCCAACCTTTTACCGGAGCTATATACTGTATCCGAGACACGGTATAATGGTGTAACGCTTTACCCAAACACTATCATAAAGGTAGAGAAGTCTATGGTGTTTGATAATGCACGTACCTACCTAAAAGCCAATGAGCCGAGCTGTATCCTGTCGCCTAATAGGTTGAGGATTCCAAACAGTTCTTATAAGATTCTAGGCTACATTCCGGACTTGACAGGTAAAGGTAATCATGGTAGATTGAATAACTTCGCCTACACGGAAGAAAGTGGAGCAAATGAGGACGGTAGTATTCGCTTTGATGGAAAGGATGACCGTATTACCATTCCTACTTTGGCTCATGGTAGTAAGTGTATGTTGATGAAAGTAAATTGGAATAATAATGGTTTAATGCTGTATGACCAAAGAATGGATGGTAACCCTAATAGCTTCGCTATATATATTCCTAATTTCAATAATGAAGACTCTATTGCTTATAGTTCTAGGAATGACGGGAAAACTTATATTGATGGAGTATTAAATACATCTGTTAAAGGATCGCAATTAAAAGATGTAACTCATAATATAACTATAACTAATAGCAATTCCAATAACGATAATAC
>OGQF01001799.1_pt1 | contig 13736 bp, 10 predicted proteins | sample 1553141 | NCBI WGS metagenome assembly OGQF01 (sample SAMEA2580005, study PRJEB22360) | human gut metagenome | biome: human gut; feature: human-associated habitat; material: faeces | place: Denmark | collected 2008/2010
TATGGACCTTCCCTTTGTGCGAAAAAAGCCGTAAAAGCCAACAGGAGAAAACAACCTGATAAAACAGGAATAATTAGATTTTTCATAATATACAGATTATAGTTGTTATTCAAATATATCGACTTCACTCCTGTAAGGGACGGACGATTGTGCCCCGACCCGTGTGACGGAAATAGCGGAAGCTTTACAGGCAAACCGGACAGCCTCGATCTGGTTCCGCCCTTCCGATAAAGCAACAGCCAAGGCGCCATTAAAGACATCACCTGCTGCCGTCGTATCCACAGCCTCTACTTTGAAAGCAGGGATAAACTCCACTCCTTCGTCGCAATAGACCAGCGCCCCTTTTGAACCCAGCGTAATGATGACATTCTGCACGCCCATTTCAGAAAGAACACGTGCTGCCTTAACCGCTGACTCCTGCCCGGTTATTTTAACTCCGGAAATCATTTCCGCCTCTGTTTCGTTAGGCGTAATCATATAAAGATGTTTTAATAACGACGGAGATAACGGTTGTGCCGGAGCCGGATTCAATATCACCTTTTTATTCTTATAATATGCGATCTCTGCAACATATTCTACAGTCTCCATCGGTATCTCTAACTGCATCAAAACAATATCTGCCAGATCGACAGCCTCTTCCGCTTTTGCCAGATCCGAAGGTAATAAATTGGCATTTGCACCGGAAGCCACCACTATACAATTTTCGGCCTGCTCATCTACTGTTATCAGAGCTACGCCGGAAGGATACTCCGAGTCTGAAAAGATATAGGAAGTATTAATCCCCTCCTCTTCGAAAAGTTGCTGAGACTGATGTCCGAAAATATCACTGCCTGTCTTACATATAAAAGTTACAGATGCTCCCAAACGGGCAATAGCGACCGCCTGATTTGCACCTTTTCCTCCGGGATTCATAAAGAAAGTTCCTCCCAGAATGGTTTCCCCCGGACGGGGAAGATGTCCGGCCTTGATTACCATGTCGGTGTTGCTACTGCCCACCACCAGGATATTATGCCGCCTTAATTGTTCTGTATCCATATCTATACGAATTTAAAGTCTGCAATGAAGCGATACAAATATAGCTCTATATTCTCTACTATTCCATAAATAATTTATCCATACAGATAATCCCAAATAAAAAAAATTTCTAAATTCGTGCACTGATGTTACCTCAAAAACACTTTATAAATAAATCCGGTACTGACATGAAATACACGAATCCTGATCATCTCATACAGCTTATACAGTCTCTGACAAAGGCAGAAAAAAGATACTTCCGTTTATATGCCAATTTGCAAAGTGGTGAAAAGAACTATCTTTTCCTGTTCGACCTGATCAATAAAGGGATTCCTTCCGACGAAGTTTACAGGCTCTATTGCCAGGAGGAAAACAAGAACAATTTCGATATGGCAGCCAAGCATCTTTACCGGGTGATTATGGATTGCCTGGTACATTTACGGAAGAAAGAAGATGTACAGGCAACTATTTTCAACTATATAACAAAAGCAGACATTCTGTTCGAAAGAGAACTGTTTGAAGAAGCCTTCAATCAACTGAATAAAGCCCAAAAACTTGCAGCGACCTATGAAAACGATCCGCTCCTCCTTCTGATACACCGGACTGAACTTAAATATCTTAGTTCACTCGGTTTCAATGAAATATCTGAACGGGAACTGGTCAATAAACAGATGAAGATCAATGACATCATGAAATATTCAAGAAATATCAATCTTCACCTGCAACTATATGATATTTTAAAACATCGGATTGCCAATAAAGGATATATACGCTCCGAGAAACAAAAAGACAACCTGAATGACCTGGTTTTAAGCGAACTGAATCTGATAGCCAATAATTCCTACAAAGGATTTGAAGCCAGAAAACTACATCTCCTGTTTCAGGCCACTTATTATCTGAATACAGGTAACTATAAATCAGCCATCCGTTTTTATCAGGAACTTATTACTCTTTTCGAATCGAATCAGCACCTGATCCTGAATCCTCCGATTTACTATTTGAGTGCCCTAAAAGGCATTCTCGATAGTCTTCATCTGGCAGGACTGTACCAGGAAATGCCTTTTTTCATAGACCGCCTGAGAAAAATGCAGCAGGGCGACTACGCAACAGAATTTTTTTTGGAAATAAATGCTTCCATCTATCAATATGAGCAAGTTAGTTATATAAATACAGGCAAGTTCGAAATTGCCTTGGAACTATCCGGCAACTATGAAGATCATTTGTTTAAAAAGATCGGCCTGCTCAGGTTGGAAACACAACTAAAACTGTATTTGAATACTGCCATTCTTTATCTGTGCCTGGAAGAACCGGAGAGAGCACGCAAAAGCATGAAGAAAATATTCAGCTCCGGCAAACTATTTCATACATTGCCTTCGTATAAAACGGCCCGGTTGATAAATCTGCTGATACTGGCTGAACTGGGGGATTACAGCTTTTTCGAAAATGAAATCAACTCCATCAAGCGTAATATTCATTATGAAAAACATATATACCGTACAGAAAAGCTACTGTTCCGTTTTGTCATGTCCTATCCATTGCCGTCTTATCAGAAAGCGCAAAACAAACTGTGGATGCAATTTCAAAAGGAAATAGTAAAAATCAGGGAAGACAAATATGAAAAGCAACTGCTTAAAACATTCGATATACTTTCATGGATAGAAAGTAAACTGACAAACAGACCTTTCGCCGAAATATTAAAAGAAAACTATATCGGATAACCAAAAAGCCTCACCGGGTAAGCAGAAGTGTATTTAACACATCGAACAACTCTTTTCCCAATTATGTTCTATCTTTGCAGAACGACATGGAGAAATATTGGCAAATACTCAAACAATATAAAGGAGGACTGGCAGTCAGTCCGCTGCTTGTACTGATAACTGTACTGTGTGAAACTGTTCAGCCGATGTTTATGGCTGAGATTATCGACAACGGGGTTATGCCTCGTGACCTTTCGGTTATTACACGGGTCGGCACCTTTATGATTTTGATTTCGTTGGCGGGATTATTCGTTAATATCATTAATGTGTATGTGTCTTCCCGCATCGGTATCGGCTTCGGAACCGACTTGCGGACCAGGCTTTTCGACAAGATACAACAACTGTCCTTTTTCGATATAGATAAATTCAGTTCGGCTTCGCTGGTGACACGGTTGACAAGCGATATTTCCCGTATACAGCAAATTGTGCTGATGTCTATGCGGCTTCTGCTCCGTTCTCCCCTTATGTTGGCGATGGCTGTCTTTTTCGTTGTCAGGATTAACCGGGAGCTGGCTGTTGTACTGATAGCCGCCATCCCCATTCTGGGCGGAAGCGTTTACCTGATACTTAGCAAAGGGTTTCCTTATTTCCTGAAAGTACAGCAGAAAGTGGACCAACTGAACGGAGTGGTCAGGGAGAATCTCATTAATATCCGTGTAGTCAAATCGTTCGTCCGGGAAGATTTCGAGACAAAGAAATTTACCAGGAGCAGCGAAGAGTTACGCGATATGGTTATCCGGGCATCCAATATTGTCGTTTCCATATTTCCGGTCATGCAGCTGGTTATGAACTTATCCATCCTGGCTATCCTGTGGCTGGGCGGACAAAAAGTGATGTACGGCGAGTTGAAGGTCGGCGAACTGATTTCGTTCGTCAATTATCTGGCGCAGGTTTTGATGTCACTGATGATGCTTTCCATGATTATTATGTCGTATGCCCGGGCCTCCGCCTCTTCCAAACGTATCCTGGAAGTACTGGATACGAAACCTTCTTTGACCAACACACAAGAAGGTTTGCAGGATAAATACCGGATAGAGAAAGGAGAAGTGACTTTCGACAATGTCGGTTTCCGCTATACCGGCGGGGAAAACGATGTCTTGCAACATATCAGTTTCCGGGCCAACCCGGGCGAAACAATTGCGCTGGTCGGTGCCACCGGTTCTGCCAAAAGCTCCCTGGTGCAACTGATACCGCGTTTATACGACGCCACTTCGGGAGAAATACGGATCGACGGCATCCCGGTAAAAAACTATAACCTGGATGAACTGCATGCCCGCATCGGCATGGTTCTGCAAAAGAACGAACTGTTTACCGGTACCATTATCGACAACCTGAGATGGGGAAAGCCGGACGCTTCGATGGAGGAAATCGAAGAAGCCGCCCGTGCCGCCGAAGCACACGATTTCATCTGCTCCTTCACCGAGGGTTACAATACGTTGCTGGGACGCGGAGGCATCAATGTTTCCGGCGGCCAGAAACAACGTATCTGCATTGCCCGTGCCTTGCTCCGTAAACCGAAAATCCTTATCCTGGACGATAGCACCAGTGCCGTCGATACCGAAACGGAACTGAAAATACGGAACAACCTGAATGCCATGCTGCACGATACAACCGTATTCATCATCACCCAGCGAATCAACACCATGCAGTCTGCCGACCGTGTCATCGTGTTGGAAGACGGCGAGATCAACGCTATCGGAACACCGGACGAACTAATCAAGAATTCGACCGTCTATCAGGAAATCTATCATTCACAACAAGTATTGTTTTAAGTTATGGCACACGGAGATCACTTGAAAGATAATGCAAAACCCAAAGAAGGACGAAAAACCTTCTGTCGGCTGATATCGTACCTGTCATGCGACCGGCGCTTGTTGTTCGTGATTGGCTTCCTGATTATTGTCAGCATCATAGCCAACCTGCTGGGCTCTTATATGTTACGGCCCATCATCAACGACTATATCATTCCGGGAGATTTCCACGGATTGATACGGATATTGATTATGCTGGCTGTCGTGTATCTGACAGGGGTCGCAGCCGTGTATATCCAATATATATTATTGAACAAGATCGGCCAGCGAACAGTCACCCGGATGCGTTCCGACCTTTTTGAGAAGATGGAACACCTGCCGGTCAAGTATTTCGATACCCATCAGCATGGCGACCTGATGAGCCGTTATACGAATGATATCGACAAGATCAGCGACGCCTTGACCGACAGCCTCTCCGATATGCTCTCCAGCGCTCTGACGCTGATTGGTATCTTCTGCCTGATGCTTTATATCAGTCCGGTCCTGACGCTTGTAACCCTGATTACTGTCCCGCTGATGTTCCTCAGCGCAAAAGAAATTGTAAAGCGAAGCCGCAAATATTTCAAAGCACAGCAGGAATCTATCGGTACACTGAACGGTTATATCGAAGAAATGATAAGCGGACAAAAGGTCGTCAAAGTATTCGGCCATGAAAAGAAAGTAAATGCCGACTTTGAAGTGCAGAACAGCGATCTGAAAGAGAAGTCGCAAAAGGCCCAGTTCTACTCCGGACTGATGATGCCCGTCATGCAGAACCTGAATACGCTGAATTATGTATTTATCACCATCGTCGGCGCCCTGCTCGCCATCTTCCGCGGATTCGATGTCGGCGGACTGGCCGCCTTCCTGCAATACTCCCGCCAGTTCGGGCGCCCGATCAACGAACTCGCCAGCCTCTACAACAGTATCCAGGCTGCTATTGCCGGTGCCGAACGTATCTTTGAAGTCATAGACGAAACACCCGAAACACCGGATACTTCCGATGCAATCGCATTACAGAATGTACAAGGCGACGTAGCCATGAAAGACGTTTATTTCGGATACAAACCGGAGAAAACGATTCTGAAAGGAATCTCCCTGCATACAAAAGCCGGCGGCAAAATAGCCCTGGTCGGTGCCACCGGAGCCGGAAAAACAACCATCCTGAACATGCTCCCCCGCTTCTTCGATATCCGGTCGGGAGAAATCACGATAGACGGTCATCCCATCCGCCGGATCAAACGGAACAACCTGCGTCAATCCATGGCAATCGTCCTCCAGGATACGCATCTCTTCACCGGAACCGTACGTGAAAATATCCGTTTCGGCCGTCTCGATGCGACCGACGAGGAAGTCATTGCCGCCGCCAAACTAACGGCTGCCCATTCCTTTATCAAGCGCCTCCCCCAAGGTTATGACACGCTCCTTGAAAACGACGGTGCCAACCTGAGCCAGGGACAGCGCCAGTTACTCAACATCGCCCGTGCCGCCATTGCCGACCCTCCCATCCTGCTACTGGATGAAGCGACCAGCAATATCGACACCCGCAGCGAAATCCTTATCCAGAAAGGTCTCGACCAACTGATGCAAGGACGTACAAGCCTCATCATCGCCCACCGTCTCTCGACAGTGAGAAACGCCGACCTTATCCTCGTCCTCGAACATGGAAAGATTATCGAACAAGGCAGCCATCAGGAATTACTGGCACTGAAAGGGAAATATTACTCCCTCAACCAGGAGCAGTTCGAATGAGTAAGGACCTCTCAGCAGGAAATGATACAACAAGGACAACCTGACTGGGATTGCAAAACGTATTCTTCGCTTCCAGAAAAGTGGATAATACACTCTTTTGACAGACAAAAAGCCGCTTTATGCTTTATAACATCTTTTCGCGCATCCTACTTACAAAGAAGTAGGCTAATTTTACACGCAATTTTGATAACATTACATACATGAAGAACAAGAATACACTGTCTGGCTTGGCTGTTGCAAATTTCAGCAAGCAAATAGACGGGAAGGAGACGATGCTATGTATCCTGACCAATAAAAAAGGTGCAGAACTTACCATTACCAACTACGGTGCAAAAATTGTATCGCTTATGGTACCGGATCGGTCCGGCAAGTTAACCGATGTAGTTACCGGACATAATTCCCTCGATGATTATCTGGTCTCTGAAGAACCTTACTTCGGAGCAATCTGCGGCCGCTACGGTAACCGCATTGCTGGTGGAACATTTACACTGGATGGTATTGTATACGATAAACGGGCTATCAACAACGGCCCCAACAGCCTCCACGGAGGACTAAAAGGTTTCAATTCCGTTGTGTGGGACGCTAATCAAACCGACGACCAGACCGTAGAACTAAAATATACCTCAGCCGACGGCGAAGAAGGTTTCCCCGGCACACTACAGACTACTGTCACTTATCACCTGACCGACGACAACGAAGTCGTGATCATGTATCAGGCCGTAACAGACAAGCCTACCGTATTAAATCTGACCAACCACTCCTACTTCAACCTGTCAGGAGCCGGTGACCCGTCAGTTGCAGACCATACGTTAACCATCAATGCAGACTATTATCTGCCTACGGACGAAACTGCCATTCCTTACGGTGCCCCCGAAAAAGTAGAAGGTACGCCGATGGACTTCCGCACTCCTTATCTGGTAGGTGCCCGCATTGACGAACCGACCGACCAGTTGACCTGGGCAAGAGGCTATGACCATACCTATATATTAAATAAGGAAGAAGGCGAACTAGGTTTCTGTGCCCGCCTGCAATCCCCCAAGACCGGTATCATCATGGAAACATATACTACTCAACCGGGCGTACAATTATATACAGGTAACTGGATGACCGGCAATTTCGAAGGAAAGAACGGACAACGCTATCCGGCAAGAGCAGCCTTATGCCTGGAAACACAACATTTCCCCGACAGTCCGAACAAACCGGAATATCCGTCGACCGTACTTCGTCCGGGAGAAGTTTTCGAAAGCAAGACTATCTATAAATTCTCAGCCGAATAACAAATAACAAAATTAATATATCAATAACAATAAAAAAGATCAATCAATGACTCAAGAAAAAAAACAATGGGGTGCCATCATCATTATGATTGCACTTTTTGCAATGATTGCATTCGTGACTAACCTTTGTTCACCAATGGCTATTATCGTAAAGAACGACTTTGGAGCAAGTAATGTTCTTGCTCAAATTGGAAACTATGGTAACTTCATTGCCTATCTGGTAATGGGTATCCCTGCCGGTATGCTTATCGCCAAATACGGCTACAAGAAAACAGCTCTTATCGGTCTTGCCGTAGGTGTCATAGGTATTTTAGTTCAATGGTTGAGTGGCCATGTGGGCAAAGATAGCGCTTTCCTGGTTTACCTGATCGGAGCATTTATCAGCGGTTTCACAATGTGTATTCTTAACTGTGTGGTTAATCCGATGCTTAACCTGCTTGGTGGCGGTGGAAACAAGGGTAACCAGCTTATCCAGCTCGGTGGTGTATTCAACAGTACTGCTGCTGTTGCCTGCTACATCCTGATGGGAGCTCTTATCGGTGATGCAGCCAAAGCACATATTGCCGACGCAACGCCGGCATTAATGATCGCCCTTGCTATTTTCGTTATCGCATTCGTAGTTATCATGTTTACTAAAATCGAAGAACCGGAACAGGCTCCTGTCGACACAAGCTTGATCAAAGGCGCTTTAAGCCATCGCCATTTTGCATTGGGAGCACTTGCTATCTTCCTTTACATGAGCGTTGAAGTTGGAACTCCGACCTATATTCTTCAATACCTTACAGCGAAAGGCATACCTGCCAGCACCGTTGGTCTTATCGTAGCTGTTTATTGGCTGATGATGCTTATCGGACGTTTTGTAGGAGCAAGTATCGGTGGTAAGGTTTCCAGCCGCACGATGATCACTATCGTATCGATCGCAACTCTTCTATTGGTTAGCTTCGGTATGTTCTCACCCGAAACAAATACAGTTGAAGTTCCTGGTGTAGACTGGGCTTCATTAAGTGTGATCTGGCAGGAAGTTCCCGTTGGTATTTTGGCATTCCTTCTCGTAGGTCTCTGCACCAGCGTAATGTGGGGCGGTATATTCAACATGGCTGTCGAAGGATTAGGAAAATATACAGCTATTGCCAGCGGTATCTTTATGACGATGGTATTCGGTTGCGCTGTAATGGTTGCCATCCAGGGTTGGGTTGCCGATATGACTGATTATATGACCAGCTACTGGGTTGTACTCTTTAGTGCTGCTTACATTCTGTTCTATGCCGCTATCGGTTCTAAACCATCGAAGAAATCAGAATAAAATAAACAATATGTCTATTCATGAAATTATCCGGTTTTATTCGTAACCGGATAATTTCTTTATTTATAACCTTTAAAAGAAATAATATCATGCAGAAAAAAATCAGAGATAAATTTCAAGAGTTATTCAACACTGAAGGTGCTGTATTTGCTTCTCCGGGCCGTATCAACCTGATCGGCGAACACACTGACTACAATGGCGGTTTCGTATTCCCGGGAGCTATTGACAAAGGGATGATCGCAGAGATCAAACCGAACGGAACCGGTAAAGTTCGTGCATTCTCTATCGACCTGAACGATTATGCGGAATTCGGTCTGAACGAAGAAGATGCTCCAAAAGCAAGCTGGGCAAGATACATATTCGGTGTATGCCGTGAGATCATCAAACGTGGCGGCCAGATCCAGGGATTTGATACCGTATTTGCAGGTGATGTTCCTCTGGGTGCCGGTATGTCTTCATCCGCAGCTTTGGAAAGTACCTATGCTTTCGCTTTGAATGAACTCTTCTCTTTGGGTATCGACAAATTCGAATTAGCAAAGATCGGCCAGTCTACCGAACACAACTATTGTGGTGTTAACTGTGGTATCATGGACCAGTTCGCTTCTGTATTCGGTAAAGAAGGAAGCCTGATCCGTCTGGATTGCCGTTCTTTGGAATATAAATACTTCCCGTTCAACCCGGTTGGCTATAAACTGGTATTGCTGGACTCTGTAGTTAAACACGAGCTGGCTTCTTCGGCTTACAACAAACGCCGCCAGTCTTGCGAAAATGCCGCCGCCGCAATCCGCCGCAATCATCCGGAAGTAGAATTCCTGCGTGACGCAACAATGGAGATGCTAAATGAAGTAAAAGGTGATATCAGCGCAGAAGACTATATGCGTGCCGAATATGTGATCGAAGAAGTACAGCGCGTACTCGACGTTTGCGAAGCCCTGGAAAAAGGCGATTACGAAACAGTCGGACAGAAAATGTACGAAACGCATCACGGCATGAGCAAACTGTATGAAGTAAGCTGCGAAGAACTGGACTTCCTGAACGATGTAGCCAAGAAATGTGGCGTAACCGGTTCACGTGTCATGGGTGGCGGTTTCGGCGGTTGCACGATCAACCTCGTAAAAGACGAATTGCACGATGCCTTCATTAAGGAAGCATTCGAATCTTATACAAAGAAATTCGGACACGAACCAAAAGTATATGAAGTAGTAATCAGCGACGGCGCACGCAAACTCGCTTAATAAATTAATTCAATATCCATAAAATCATGACAGCCGCATTTTATCAGAACGAAGTCAAATTTTTCGTTGCAGTAGATTGTATCATCCTCGGGTTCAACAGTGGTGAACTCAATGTTTTACTTTACAAGCGGAATTTTGAACCTCTGAAAGGACAATGGTCTCTGATGGGCGGCTTTATCAAATCTGGCGAAAGCGTAAACGAAGCGGCATCCCGCGTGCTTACCGAATGCTCCGGTATCGATAGTCTTTTTATGGAACAGGTAGGTGCCTACGGAGATGTTACCCGTGACCTCGGGGAACGGGTTATCTCCGTAGCATACTATTCCTTAGTTAACATGAATGACTTCAATCGGGAACTGCTGAAAGAACATAATGCCGAATGGGTAAAAATCAGTGAAATACCCGAATTGATCTTCGACCATAACCAAATGGTTGCCGACACATTGGCGCGTCTGAAAAGAAAAGCAGCCACCTGTCCTATCGGTTTCAACCTTCTTCCGGAGAAATTCACTCTCCCCCAGCTTCAAAGTCTATATGAAGCAATTTATCAAACTCCATTGGATAAACGTAATTTTCGCAAGAAACTAAACTCCATGGATATCCTGGAAAAACTGGACGAGAAAGATAAAAAGGGCTCTAAAAGAGGCGCTTTCTATTATATGTTCAATAAAGAGAAATATGACCGTCTGCTGAATCAGGGATTCTATTTCTCCTTGTAACTTCCTTGCATATCCGGCTCTCTGCGAGAAATATCGCACGTTAGGAAACTTTACAGAAAATGAATTGTTTGTATGATATGGCGGTCTATAAGAAGAGATTCCCTATCTTTGTGCAAAAATTAAACTAATTCATCAAAATGAACGATATTAAAGTAATGAACAGAGCAGCGGACAATATCCGCGTCCTGGCTGCCTCAATGGTAGAAAAGGCTAAGTCCGGTCATCCGGGTGGTGCAATGGGTGGTGCAGATTTTATCAATGTACTATTCTCAGAGTATTTGGTCTATGATCCTAAGAACCCGGAATGGGAAGGCAGGGATCGCTACTTCCAGGACCCGGGACATATGTCGCCGATGCTTTATTCAGCCCTCGCCCTGACAGGCAAATTCACCATGGAAGAACTGTCTATGTTCCGCCAGTGGGGAAGCCCGACTCCCGGCCATCCGGAAGTTGACATCAAGCGAGGAATCGAAAATACCTCAGGTCCGCTGGGACAAGGCCATACCTACGCCGTAGGTGCTGCTATCGCCGCCAAGTTCCTGAAAGCCCGCCTGGGTGATGTAATGAACCAGACTATTTACGCATATATTTCCGATGGCGGTATCCAGGAAGAAATCTCACAAGGCGCCGGCCGTGTTGCCGGAACACTGGGACTGGACAACCTGATCATGTTCTACGACTCCAACAACATCCAGCTTTCTACAACCGTAGAAGAAGTAACGGCTGAAAATGTCGCTATGAAATATGAAGCATGGGGTTGGAAAGTGATCAGCATCAACGGAAACGATGTAAATGAAATACGCAAGGCTCTGGACGAAGCGAAAGCCGAAACCCAGCGTCCTACCCTGATCATCGGTAATACCATCATGGGTAAAGGTGCCATGGGTGCCGACAAGAGTAACTACGAAAACAAAGTATCTACTCACGGCCAACCCCTGTCTGCCGCCGGTGCATCCATCGAAGAAACAATCAAGAACCTGGGAGGTGATCCTCAGAACCCCTTCTCCGTATTCCCGGAAGTTGCCGAACTCTATGCAAAGCGTGCCAAAGAACTGGAAGCTATCGTAGCCGAACGTTATGCAGCTAAAGACGCATGGGCGAAAGCTAACCCGGAACTGGCAGAAAAGATGAAATTCTGGTTCTCAGGCAAAGCCCCGAAACTGGATTGGGAAGCTATCGAACAGAAAGCAAACCAGGCAACCCGTGCCGCATCCGCTACCGTATTAGGCGTACTGGCTACAAAGGTTGAAAATATGATCTGCTCATCCGCCGACCTGTCCAACTCGGACAAGACAGACGGTTTCCTGAAGAAAACGCATTCATTCGTGAAAGGCGACTTCAGCGGCGCCTTCTTCCAGGCCGGTGTTTCCGAACTGACAATGGCCTGTGTATGTATCGGTATGTCACTGCACGGCGGCGTGATCGTGGCTTGCGGTACCTTCTTCGTATTCTCCGATTATATGAAGCCTGCAATCCGTATGGCTGCATTGATGGAACAACCGGTGAAGTTCATCTGGTCGCACGATGCCTTCCGTGTTGGTGAAGACGGACCGACTCACGAACCGGTTGAACAGGAAGCACAAATCCGCCTGATGGAAAAACTGAAGAACCATAAGGGCCACAACTCTATGTTGGTTCTCCGTCCGGCCGATGTCATTGAAACAACCGTTGCATGGAAGATGGCAATGGAAAATACAGCCACTCCTACCGCTTTGATTCTTTCCCGTCAGAACATCACTGACCTGCCCTCCAAAGGTAATCGTTACAACGAAGCCTTGCAGGCCGAAAAGGGTGCCTATATTGTAGAAAGCGACGAAAACCCGGACGTTATCATGGTCGCTTCCGGCTCGGAAGTTGCTACATTGGAAGAAGGAGCAGCCTTGCTTCGTGCCGACGGTGTAAAGGTTCGTGTCGTATCTGTTCCTTCCGAAGGATTATTCCGTAGCCAGAGCAAGGAATACCAGGAATCTGTTATTCCTACCGGAAGCAAAATATTCGGCCTGACCGCCGGTCTGCCCGTTAATCTGGAAGGATTAGTCGGAGCAAACGGTAAGGTTTGGGGGCTCGAATCGTTCGGCTTCTCCGCTCCTTACAAGGTGCTCGACGAAAAGCTGGGCTTCACAGGACAGAATGTATACAATCAAGTTAAAGAATTATTAGCATAAGAAACTACTGGTAAAAGAGGGCTGTTTGTTCCTATTACTTTCAAGGGTCTGTTGAAGCAGGCTTCAAGCATGTCTTGAAGGAGGTTTCAAGGGACTCTTGAAGGAGGTTTCAAGCGGTCCTTGAAAGGAGCTTCAAGCATGCCTTGAAAACACTCTTTTTTACTACCTCTAACAGATAAAGATGAAAACACTAGGTTTATGTTGTGACCACGCAGGTTACGAACTAAAAGAGTATGTGAAACAAATACTGGACTCCAAAGGATTATCCTATAAGGATTTCGGGACCTGCTCTGCAGAAAGTTGCGATTATCCCGATTTCGCCCATCCATTGGCCTATGCAGTAGAAGCCGGGGAAGTATATCCCGGAATAGCGATCTGCGGCTCAGGAAATGGTATCGCAATGACTTTAAACAAACACCAGGGAATACGGGCCGCTTTATGCTGGCAGGAAGAAATTGCACGACTGGCTCGTGAACACAATGATGCCAACATACTTGTCATGCCCGGTCGGTTTATCAGTCAGGAGGAAGCTACTCGCACCGTCGAAGCCTTTTTAAACACTTCGTTCGAAGGCGGTCGACATATACGAAGAATAAACAAAATCCCGTTGTAAAAACAACGGGATTTTTTATTTAAAACAGTCTTATAAATATAAGAGGGTAAACATCAAACCATCAGATCGTTTCTGAACTTCTCTTTCTTCTGTTTCGTCAGGAAGTGGCGG
>OGQF01001803.1_pt1 | contig 13688 bp, 9 predicted proteins | sample 1553141 | NCBI WGS metagenome assembly OGQF01 (sample SAMEA2580005, study PRJEB22360) | human gut metagenome | biome: human gut; feature: human-associated habitat; material: faeces | place: Denmark | collected 2008/2010
AGCAACAGGCACATATGGATATGGCAGCTTAATTTTAAAAAGCTGATTTTTGGGGGAAAGGGGGAAGTATGCCCTTTTCCTCTTGTTTTTTACTACTAGGAGTGAAAAAGTACACAAAAGAAGGAGCTGTGAAGAAATGAATCCTCATTTCTTCACAGCCCCTTTTTGATTTCAACTTTTTCTAGCCTGCTCCTGAATGAGCTGATTCCACACCGCCAATTTCTGCATGATTTCCTCAAACAGCTCCGGATAATGGCTACGCAAATCACCAATAAAATGTCCTAACTTCGCATAATGCACCGTCAGTTGCTTATGCGTGCGAACATACGACACCTTGTTTAATCCCAACGCACTATACACCGCCGGATCGATTTCCACATCAAACTCGGCGTCCAGATTTTCTTTTCGGGAAATGGTCGAAACAGGCAGTACCGTATAGTCATTGTTTCTCGGTTCCCCAATAATCAAAATAGGACGGCTTTTCCATGACGGTCGGTGCTCTTTTGTATTATAGTATTCCACCATGCATGTATATAGCTTGCCGATCATTTTTCATCCTCGAACTCATCATAATACATGTCCCAGACATGATCGTAAGGACGGACCTTTTCTGCATCCTTTCTCATGTCATCCAGGCTGAGAATCCGACTCCCATTCTGTTCTGCCTTCAAGCCGGCACGTGCATTTTTCCAAGAAATCTCCTTATGCGAGAGCTGGCTTAGTTTCCACGACGCATACTCCCCGTAAGTAAAGATAACATTCTTTACGATGTACGCAGCCTCATCAGAAATCGGCTGCGTCACATCATTCATCCCATCTGTCGTATATGCACTTCGCACATCCCGACACACCGGGCCATACTTCCAGCCTTCCAACTGTTCCTCAAACAGCGGTTTATTCGTCAATGCCAAGCATTCTCGCTGCGAGAAATAAAGCAATTTGTGCAACTTCATCTCATCGATCGTTTCGCCTGTCATCTTCTTATATTCATCCATAATGTACTGTGCTACATCCAATACTCTTTCCATCAGTCACACCTCCTTGCTGTGCCTTCTATCATTTTAATTGTAGTATACCCAGCCAATATAAGAATGTCAATTTGAAACCCGCAGCGACAACGTCGCTGCGGGTTTTTATCCCTAGTCCCTAGCCACTAGTCACTAGTCACTTCTTATGCTTCACGATATACTCTTTCAGATCCGCATGGAGGATCTTCTTATAACTCTCCACCCCCGGCTGGTCATAGGCATTGACGCCCGCAAGCGCCCCCTCGTAGGCGATCGCGAGGAAGAGAAAATACATAAGCGCCCCCACATGGAACGGCGTACACCTTCTCATGATGAGATCACAACTCATGCGGCCATCATGGGCCAGCGCCTCCTCATCCGAGCGTTGCGCCGCACGCATCATGTAGGAAAGCGGGACCGGGCCGCGCTCTGCTCCCTCATCACAGAGGATGGCCGCGTCTTCCCTCGATTCCCTGACCGTGATGAACTGCACGAGCTTATTCCGTTTCCCCTCCTGATGCTCCTGCGTCAACGAATGCATATCCGTCGTCCCCACCGCCGCGACCGGGATACGGCCATAGTGGATCTCTTCTCCGGAGACCGTGAGCGCCTTGCCCAAAGACTCACCCAGAAGCTGTGCATACCACCAGCCGAGCGAGCGGAGACTGTCCCCATACGGCATGATGATCTCCGCATCGACACCATGATTTTCCCGCGCCAGATACTTACGGACCGCCAGCTGCAGCGCCGGATTCTCCGAAAACGAAAGACTGCGGCACGCCTCTTCCGTCATCTTCGCCCCGCGAAGGAAATCCCGGATATCGATCCCCGAAAGCATCGCAAAGACCAGCCCCACCTGAGAGAAAATGCTGAAACGTCCGCCGATGCCATCCGGCACTGTGAAGCACGGCCAGCCATTCTTCTCCGCCAGAGGACGCAGCGCCCCCTTCTCCTTGTCCGTCACCGCGATGACGCTCACCTCGCAGAACTTCCCCAGCATCTCACGCAGCGCCCGCTCTGCCATGACCGGCTCCAAAGTCGTCCCGGACTTCGAATTCACGACCAGCAGCACCTTGTGCTTCCACCACGCCGTCTGCGAGCTCCGCCGGATACGGTCCACCAGCGAGAGAAGACTCACCGGATCCAGATTTTGCCCCGCAAAGTACAGCTGCGGATACCCGTGGCGCTCCTCCTTCGTCATCAGATTCCAGTACTGTCCGCAGAACAGATCAAAAAGCACCTGATTTCCAAGATACGAGCCCCCGATACCGATCGACACCACGATATCCTGCTCCTTCGCCAGCTTCGAGAGAGCAAGCAGCCTCTCCCTCTCCTCTTTGGAGATCAGGATCTCTTCCTCCAGAAGATACGGCAAATGCGGGAAAAGCACGAGACTGCCGTCCGGCCCCTTCCCGCTCTTCCGAAGCCGCTCCACAGAAAGCGCCGCCTCACGAATGCGCTCCTTGCAGGCATCGATCTCCTCCTCCGTGATCCCCCAGCCCTCGCCGGAAAAATGCGTCATATCGATGGTCAATTCATCCTGAAAATGCATACATCCCCCCCTGTTCCATCAGGCAACCCACAGCCGCCTGCCAAGTCGACCATCATTATATCATGTTCTTGCATGCTTTGGAACGTTTTAAGACAAAAATCAGTATTTTCTTACAATCATATCAAAAGGCAGTCTCTTGTGGTGACTTACTGATGATACCGGCTATATTTCTCCACGAACTGTGCCATATAGCTTTCCGCTCGCTTCAAGTCATCGGCATCAGGATGCTTCGCGGCTTCCTTCACCGTTTCCTCCATTTGGGCGGAATGATGCGCACTGCCCTCCGGCATTTTTCTCATCATCGCCAGCAGTGCAGGATCGACAGCCCCCTGCACTGCGAAAACACCGACGATCTGATTATCCGGAGAGAGTGCCGTTCCTGCATTCGCAAATCCCGTATAGGCATGCTCTGACCGGGGATCGGCTCCCATGGTCTCAAAGAGGACGACGTGCTTTCCATGAAGAGAGTGCAAAAATTCTTTTGCCTTCGCATCCGGGCCGCCGCGATCGAGCCAGTACCCTGCAAAGACCACATCAAACCCATCCGCCGACGGCATATCCTCCACGCGAGCCAGCAGGCTCCCCTCCGGCGCCGCCTTTGCCAGTGCTTCCGCCACACGACGGGTATTCCCCGTGCGGCTGGAGTATGCGATTAAAATCTTCATACGATCTCCTCATTTCATATTCATCATATCGCCGAAACGCGCCCTGCCCGCACTCTCCGAGTAGCCCAGCAGCATGTACTGGGTCATATGGAGCATGCGGCGGAGCATCGTGCGGTACCAGTACCGCCCGGCAGATGTATATACATATGGATCGCCAGACTTCGTGACGAGCCCCCAATCCGCCCACTGATCCAAGAGCGGTGTAAGGAGCGCAGTGAAAGGCACCTCGCACAGCGTTTCCAGCGCGGCAGGAGAAATACGTCCGCAATCGCTCGCCGCCTCGACGGCCTGATAGATCCGCTGGTAGCGGCTCTCCTTCCGTGCCCCCATGGGGGCGAATTTCCCAAGGAAAACCGCACCGCGATACATCGCCTCCGCGACAGGCTTCATGAGCCTCAGCCCGCCGATTTTTCCCCCGCAGGCCATGCCGATGGGGAAGATATCGCTGCCATTCGCCGCCAGCGTATTGTAGACACTCTCCTCCCGTACGTCCCATTTCCAGTGGGTACAGGAAATATTCGAAGCACCCGACCTGATGAGCTCCTCCTCCGCCACGCGAAAGAGTGCCTGCAGGTAAGGGACCTCGAGCGTCTTTCCCGCCTTTGCGAAAGACTTCGACAGCGGCGAACCAGCAAGAAGCTGCAGCTTGTAAAGATCCAGCCCCGCCGCACCGCACGCCTTCGCATCGCGGATATCCTGACGCATCGTCTCCTCCGTCTCTCCCGGAAGCCCATAGATGAGGTCGAGGATCATGAGCGCATCCTTCTTCGCAAAATGCGCCAGCCTCTCCATCGCCTGCTCCCGGGGGAGCGGACGGCCGATCCCGTTTCGGATCTTCGTCTGGAATGACTGCACGCCGAAGCTGAATCGATTCACCCCGCCAGAAATCGCCGCATCCATCTTTTCATCCGTCATGTCCGAAAGGCTGGACTCCATCGTGATTTCTGCATTCTCCATCAATGGGAAGACCGTGCGGATCCGTTTCAAGATTCGTTCGATATCCTCTGCCGTCAGGATTCCCGGCGTCCCGCCGCCGAAGAAAACCGAGCGGATGTGCGAGCGAGTGAGATATGGCCGGCCGGCGAGCGCATCGATTTCCTGACAGAGGAGCTTCGCATACTCATGCTGCTCCCTCTCATCCGCCTTCTTTTTGAAAAAGGCGCAATACGTGCAGGACAGCTGGCAGAACGGCACATGGATGTACACCGCCGCCTCCTCCGAGGGAACACTCGTCTCCCAGATCTCCTTCATGAGCGACGGCAGCTTCAGCGGAGACACCACCGCCGCATCACTCGCCGCGAAGGGTTCATCCTGCCACTCGATATCCCAAGCCGTGCGACGCGTCCCGCCGCCCGCCACATACACCGGCTCCCGGTACATAGACTCTATATTCTTCTCATAAGAAATCATCGCTGCCCTCCATACACCACATCCGCCATATAGGAAAGCGCTTTCGGATACTCCATACCGGGGCTCGACAGGAAAAGTTTCTGCGGAAGGAAGTACACACGCCCCTCCTTCACCGCGCGCATCCCTGCCCAGGCAGGCTGCTCCATCAAGGACTTTCTAAACGCCTCCTGCTGCTGTCCCGGCATCACCATCGTCGTCAGAAAAATAATATCCGGGTCCTTCGCGACCAACGTCTCCAGACTGAAAGGCGGCAGCTTCATATCCCGGTCATTGTCCAGTACGAACACATTGCGGATGTGAAGAAGCGACGCCGTCTCCGTCGCAATCGTCCCCTTCCCTTCCAGCGTCACCGAGTGCGGCGTCCCATGAAGGATCGCGCACGTGTACTCCTTAAGAGACAGACCGGATACCACACTCTCCATGTCCTTCCTGAGCTGTTCCCTTGCCTTCACGCCTTCCGCATGATGCCCCGTCACATCACCAAGGACCTCCGCAGCGCGCTCTACATCCTCCAAAGAAGACGCAGAAAGCAGCATGAAAGGGATCCCATTCTGCTTCATCACTTCCGTAAACCTGTCATGCAGCCCATGCAGACCGATCACCAGATCCGGCTTCTCGGAAATCACCGCCTCCACATTGACCTGAAACGTATATCCCACCGTCTTCTTCCCCGCTGCATAGGAAGGCGGCTTGTCCCCCGGGCTGTCCGCCCAAGCGATGAAGTCTCCCCCCACCGCGTGCATGATATTCAGAAACGACGGCGCAAGAATAATGATACGCTCCGGCTTCTTTGCGAGCACCACGTTCCTTCCTACCGCATCCGTCATGCGATAGAAGGCCTCTGCGTCTCCCCCCGTCACCCGAGGAAATCCGCAGCCCGCCGCGACCGATAGGAATAGCAGAAGGCAGAGCGCGAGCCACTTTCTCATAGTGCCTCCTCTTAGAACTTATGCTCCCAGCCGAGAGACCAGTAGCGACCATCCAGATAGCAGTCCGTATCCACCTTGTCGAAAATGTTCTGTACGCTACCATAAATACGGGTGTCTTTATTCACCTTACGCGTCAACGTGAAATTCAGCGTATGATACGTCTTTCGTGGACCAGCAGAAAGAGAGTTTCTGCCCTGAACAGGTGTTGCATATCTATAGTTCAGCTCATCCCACAAAAGAGCACTCCAGCCGATATCTTTTCCATCATCATAGGACAGAGAATATACCTGCGAAAGCTCGCTTCGCTGCTCCAGATCTCTCCAATTCGAATCTTCCCCGCGCTGTTTGGCATCAAACAGCCAGGTCGAATTCACTTTAAAATTCCAGCGATCATTCATCTTGACGCCCAGTGTATGCTCAAGGCCATTGAATTTGGCCTTTTCGATATTCTCACTTCTGGATGTATTCCCCACCGTCGAGATTTTTCTATATTGGATCAGATTATCTGCCGTCGTATGGAAATACGTCAGCGAGGTATTGACTTTATCCCATTCTTTTTCAAAGCCGATATCCCAACTGCTTGAGGTTTCCGGTTTCAGATTCGGGTTGCCGAGCAGAGTGACCACATTGCCGGGGCTACCCATGGCCATCGAGAAGCGGTAGTACAGCTGCGGAATGGTAGGCGCCTTGAATCCCTTCCCGTAATTTGCTTTGATACGGAAAGAATCGTCTGCCTTGTAGGTGACGCCCAGCTTTGGGGAAGTATGGCTGCCGAACATGCTGTGATGGTCATAGCGGACAGCAGGAACAATGAACCACTTGCCGATGCTGATCTCATCCTGCAGATAAGCCGCATAGGTACTGATCTCCTTCTCAGAAACCTTATTCGTCACACCATTCTGTGTGATACTCCCCACATTTTCTGCTGCATCCCCGAGATTTGTACCATAGACTTTATTCTTCGTGTATTCTGCACCAAACGTCAGTCTATGCTGATCATTGATACGCATGGAATCTCTGCCTTCGATCGCCCAAAGCTTATTGGAATTGGTATTGAATTCATACCCGCCTCTCCCATTCATCATCCCAAGGATCATGCCGGAGTAGCGGCTATCCGAAGTCGGGATCGAGGATACCTTGGTGGTCGTGTTGTTGCTCCATTTAAATTTACTGAAATACGTCTGGATCTGCCAGTCATTTCGATTTGTCGATCCATTCCAGCTAAGGCCATACGTTTTCTGGTTGTAGTGCGCATTTCCATCGCCTTTACTGACCTTATATCCATAGATCTCCGGTGCCCTCCCGGACTGATGAAGCATTCCTGACCAGATCCCCTGCGCCATCGCAGCCGGAACAGTGACAAACTCCTTGCCATCTCCCTCTTTCGTCTGATTCTGAGAGAAAGCATCTGCATAGAAATTCAAATAGTTATGGTCGTTGAAATGATACTTCGCATCGAAATTATACGTCTGCGCTGTCCCATGATAATTCGTCCATGCGCTATTTTCATCCCGATCTGTTCTTTCCCGATTAAACCGCATATCCAGCGTTGCAGAGAACTTCCCGATTTCCCCAGAGTCCAAATGCCACCAGTTCGTAAAATCCTCACTACTATTCACGAGCCCCGTACGTACTTCGGCCTCTTTAGATCCCTTCGTAATGATATTGATGACACCGCCCATGGCCTCTGAGCCATATAGCGCACTTGAAGGGCCCTTGACGATTTCGATCTTCTCGATATTATCTACATTGATGCGGTCGAGCGCATTCGCATTCCCAAGGCCCAAGCCATCCGCTTCATTCGCCACGCGATGGCCATTCACCATGATAAGCGACTTATCCGTACTCATCCCGCGGACGATGATCTCATGACCGCCGCCACGTACCTTCCGCGTCATGGTAATATTCGCAAAATCTGTGATCGCATCCCGCACATTCGTCGCACCGCTCTTCTTGATATCCGAGCTTGTGATGATCTGCGTAGACGCCGGCACATTCTTCACATCATTCTCTGTGCGCGTCGCTGTGACGACGACAGCATCGAGCGTATACAGTGGAAGGGCGTCTTCCGCAAGCATTACCCCTCCCGGCAGCAGAGATGCCAATACAGAAACCGTCAGCAGCTTCTTCCAATGACCTGTTCTCATGTTTTCCATTTTCCTCTCCTCTATGAATATGATGAAATAGAACAGTTTCCTCTCAGCAGTCTTCCCTATTCTCTGATGAGATACAACTATGACAATCATACATTATGTTTCATTTAATTGCAATTATTTGCTAATTCTTGCTTTTATAAATTTAATCAAATACATTCTAAAATTAAAAAGCACCCTCTCATAAGACACTTCCCATGAGAGGGTGCTTTGATCAATGTACATGAATGACCCATGCTACCTGCGGGTCCATTTGCCATCATGACAACGATGCATAGATGCGTAAGGAAACGCCGATCAAAGAAAGGGATCTCTGATCCGCACGGCGGATCTGCGTCTTCCCCAAAGGAAGCTCCAAGGCATACGAGAAATCCTGTTTTTCCATCTCATACTTCCGCAAATAAAAACACCCTCCGGTGAGATAAGAGACTCATCAGAAGGTGTTTTATTACATGATGTTATGAGATCAGAAGGCGTAAGAGGCCTGCAGCATCCAAGTGGAGCTGTCTGCGCTGCTGCCGGTCTGGTACGCATAGCCTACGCCGAATGTGCAGACTCCTTTGGAGGCAGTGACTCCTACTTTGCCAAGGAAGCTGCCTGCATCAGCCACGTCATAGGAGAAGACATCTGATGCCGTGCCGAAGGATACGGTCTGATCGGCATTTCTATCGCCCATGGCCCAAATGTAGCTAAGGCCTGCATACGGTTTGACATCCCAGCTGCCGCGGTTCAGATGGAGGGAATAATCTACCCCGATCGGCAGAAGGAAGAGGTTCTGGTTTTCTTTGTCATAGGAAAGACCCGCACTGGAGGTGTAGCTGTCTGTGGTGAGACGAAGATAGCGAAGGCCTGCATAGGGCGTCAGGATGCCCTCTCCCAGATCATAGTCCTTCATGGCTTTCACGCCAAGAGTCCATGCTTCAGTATCCGGTTTTGCGGTGATGACTTTATCTGCATTATACTGGATGATGTCATGGCTGCCGCCCACATAGGAGAGATCCGCTGCCAGACGATAGCCCCCGAGGTCTTTCAGACCGTATAAAGATGCTCCCAGATAGGTCGCATCATTTCTGGTATAAGCGACCCCATCAGAGCTGCTGCTATTCCCATCCGCATAGGCGATAGCTACACCTGCAGTGGTATTGGCTTTCCGATAGAGATCCATACCGACTACAGTGCCATTGTACTGGGTATCCAGAGAGAGACCGCCGCCCTCAAATCCAAGACCGTCGATGTTTTCTTTGCTATGGAACCCTTTAGCCCACAGATCCTTTTCCGGTGTATTTTCACGGTCCGTGAGAGCATCCGTGAAAAGGCCCGTCACGGCATAGGTGCTGTGCCCGATGCCACCTGCCTGTCCGATGCCAATGGCATCATTATAGGAGGTTTTCCCATTTCTAAGGAAAGCAGACATTTTTTTATCATTCTTGCCTGTCGCGGCAATGGCGACAGATGGTGCGATATAGCCGGCGATGCCCTGCTGATTGGACTCGGTGATACCGGCCTTGACTCTCCCCGTATCATCCAAATACTGGAATGGATTGTCAAAGCTGGTATTTTTCGCCTGCCAAAATTCGAGCGAGCTTGTATCTCCCTTTTGATATAAAGCAGCCCCCGTATCAGCCCCTTTGACAACCAGCTTGGCATTTCCTTCTGCGGTAAATTTCCCGGTACCTCCGACGGAAACCAGAGCCTTTGCCCCTAGAGAATCGGCATCGATGACCGTGGTTGTCTTATCTTTCACCGTGACCGTGCCGCCATCTGCTACGTTGATTCGACCGCTAAGCTGAATGGTAGTATCATTCGTACCATTTCCCATAGTCAGCTGAGAGCCATGCCCCACATCAGCAGCCATCTCCTTTCCGGAGATCTGAACCACGCCTTGATCCCTATTCGTGCCTACTTTCACTCTAGCATTGCGCCCCAATAGGAGCGCGGTTCCATTCCGGCTCACCACATTGACATTGGCTCCGGATACCTCGATATGAGATGCCGCCTGGGTATTATGATCATTTTTCACATTAGCCTGAATGGCATTGCCAGAGGAGAGAATGGATACATCTCCCTCCTCGGATGTGATAGCAATCTTTGCCTGATTGGCATCACTGCCACCAATATTCAAGCTGCTGTTAACTCCGATCCCATGATCGCTCCTCAGTGTGACCCCTTTCTTCCCGGCGATCGTAAGGTCCACATCACCACCACCCACCAATTGGTCTGGTCCTCCCCAACTGGTTGCTACCACATTGACAACAGCCTGCCCTGATTCAGATCCGGTCACATGGAGAGCAATGGTTCCGTCTGCGGTGATCTTTGATACCGCTGTACCACTTTCTCCCGGCGTCTGCTGATATGACTGGGTTCCGACAAGCGTACGATAATTGCTGATCAGATCGATATTCTGATTCGCATGAACAGTCAGTTTCCCCTGATGGACAGTATTGCCGCTTTTCACACTCTGGTTCATGAGAAAACCGGCTCCCCGTACGTTCCCATAGATATTGTCCGCCTTGACATCTATGGCCCCGCCATAGGCATGAAGCCCCTGATCAGCTTTCAGTACTGTATCTTTGCTGCCAAAATTCAGATTCTTGACGTTCATGGTTACAGAAGCGCCCTCAAAAGCTTTAAGAGCACCATCTACAGACTGCTTGGCTGTAGTGGAATCCAGCTCTTCCTTGAAATTTAAAGAGTCCAGGTTTTGAATTTTCAAGGATGTGCCTTTTGATACCGAAATAATATCGCCCTGCTTATCCCCTTGGGCCGTCTGGTTTTCCTTGGTCCAGGTAAAAGTTCCTGTTTTTGAATCATATTTCCCATAGGTACCCGGATTACTGCCAGTGACTACAAAGTTTTCTTTCGGCAATGTCGACAAGTCAGACAAGCCGGCAGCAACCCCCCCCGAAATTTGGAGTTAACAATGCAGTCATGACTGCCATCATCAATACAGATTGTTTTCTTTTCATCATAGAGCCCTCCATATAGAACGACCAGTCATATAGCAGTATGCGTTGTATTTTTCCCCCGAGGAAAATAACGCATGCTATCTATTTCTTATTTTAAGATATACTCCTCCATCGCCACCATGTCAAGCTGTCATTCATTTTATTCCAACAGCAACGAAAATGAATTTCAAGAAAAAGACAACCGACACCCCAAGGATCATGCCACAGCTGCCACCGGCTCCCGTTCTTTTTCCGGGACATTCTCTTCATGCAGTCTTCTCTGTGCCTGCGAGCTGTCACATAGCAAAAAGCATCCCTCATAATACTCATGATCAAATATGTCTCACTCTAAATATGTCTCACTCTGAAAGGATACAGCGCAACATCCCTTCGTGGTCGAACGCACTTTTTCCCCAAAAACAAAAGAAACGCTGCCATGCGCAGGGCTTCTGCTCTATGTACATAAGTCCAAACACGAAAAAGCCAGCACCGTGATCGGTACTGGCTTTCAGGCTGGTGACCCAAGAGAGATTCGAACTCCCGACACCTTGATTCGTAGTCAAGTGCTCTATCCAGCTGAGCTATTGGGCCATGTGGCAGGGGCAGAGGGACTCAAACCCCCAACCTACGGTTTTGGAGACCGTTGCTCTATCAATTGCGCTATGCCCCTATCTGTTTGATGGAAGTCATCATCCATGTGACTTGTATATAATAACAAATCTTTCTGGAAATTGCAAGGGGTTTTTGCAAATATTTTTGAAAAAAGATTTTGGTGCAAAGTTCAGGGGCCTCAGGAAAAAGGCGCAACGGGTCCTGTGAAGTCAATGGGGTGGTGCGGTGCGTAATAAAAGCACCGCCCGGTCATACAGTATTCTTCCAAACGGAAATCCCGTTGAATTTTTTGAACTTTGCACCATCACCGATTTCTGCTTCTTATCCACGGAGGTGAGAAGTTTTCGCGATCCGCGATCATTTAATATATGCGGTCGCTTTCAGCATGAACATGTTGTCCATCTTCTTGCCGCCCATATCTTTGGCATTGAAGCCGTAGTTGGCTTCGACAAGGAGGCCGCGCATGGGGACGAAGGAGGCTTTGGCAAGGTAGAATTTCGCGCCGCCAAAGTTATTGTGATCATTGGACAGATCACCATCAGTCAGCGCATCCATCTTATCTGCAAAGTAAGCCGGCATCTTCATGCCATTCCAATTTTTGTACACATGTCCGGTATACTGGTCGACGATATCATTGCTGGAGCCGCCGAAGTAGGTGCCTGCCTGGCTGTAGACGTAGTCGACGCCGATGGAGAAGGACTTGGCCTTGAGGACATTCGCTTCGCCGTAATGGATGCCGTAGTTGTAGCTGTACGGACGTTCATTGTTCAGCGGAAGCTTTCTGAGGTTCTTGACGAATTCCCCTTGGACGCGAAGCATCGGGGTGACATTGTAGGAGCCGGCGAAGCCGTAGGCTTTCGCGATATGGCCGACAGGACCGCAGGCTTTCATGCCGTAAGCGTGAACTTCCCACTGGCCCGGTTTCTTGTAGATATAGGAAGCGTAAGCGACCGGTACGTCTTCATCATCGCCCCAGCCCATGACGACATCTCTGCCCATCGGGTAAAGGGTATCGTTGACCGGATTGTAGTACCCGTTAGCCCCTTGCATCATCGCCTGCAGTGCAGCATTGGTTGGTTCCAGTTTCTTGGTAATAGCAGTTGCCAGATCTGTCGCGCCAGCCTGCTGTAATCCACCAACAATCGTCTTCACATTCTTAAGCAGCTCAGGTGTGCTAGTGCTCGACTGAATCAGTGTCTGTGCGTTCTTAAGAGTTGCACCCAATTCCGGATGCTGCTGTACGGCCTGTGCTACCACTTTATTTGTTTTCAGTTCATTCAGCAATTTGCCTTTTGCGATATCAGATACCTTGACGCCGCGCATCATCGGGCCGGTGTATGCGTAGTTGATATTCGTCGCGCGGCCGAAGGCGAGGGTGAGGCGGCCGCCTTTCAGGTAGTCGCCGAAAGAAGCGAAGACGCCTTTGACTTCGCCATCATAGGTGTAGCCGGTGACGCCCATCTTGACCGGGAACTGGCCGATGCCGATGAGGTTCTTGGACGGGCCGTAGGGGAGGTTTGTCGTATCCTGCTTCGGTCCGAAGTGGTAGGTGGTCCACAGACGGTTCAGGTGGAAATCACCATCGCCGTAGCCCGTGCGAGGCTTGGTCTGGCTCTTGTCCTTCGGATCGATGCGGTTCACGTCGTAGCTTTCTTTGCCATTCATGTCCAGGATGGTCTCGAGCTGTCCATAGAGGTGGACGCGGTCGTTCACGGGGGTGATGGTATTTAAGCGGACGCGGGTGGAAAGCTCGTTGTGCTTCTGGACATTTCCTTTGAATACATCGTCATAACGGTCGATGCTCTGGACGCGGAGCTCGGTGATGAGGTCGGTCGCACCACGCTTCTTTTCAAGCTCTGCGATGCGGACACCGAGGTCCTTGAGTTCATTCGCATACTGAGAGGAGAGCTTGGCGAGGGTCTCCTTCTGGGAAGCATTCAGTGTGTCTTCCTTCGCCATCAGGCGGGCAACGATCTGCGCGATCTCATAACGGGTAACATGCTTGTCTCCGCGGAAGGTGCCGTCCGGATAGCCGTCGATGACGCCCTCATCGGAGAGCGAAGCGACGGCCTGATAGGCCCAGTCGTCAGCAGATACGTCGGTGAATGGATTCGCTGCGCTTACGGTCACTGCGGCGCAGGCAAAGCAGGCTGCAATGGCTGCTTTCAAAAAAGCGTGTTTCATGGTCCCTCTCTTCTGAAATCGGAGCCGCTTTCCCCATGGTGCGCTCTCGATTTCTCATGTAAAAATGTGATAGTAAAACTTACGAATGCTATATGTATTATTTTTTACTCACAAAACTAAAACATTATAGCGTAACATGTGGGAGAGTGTCAAGAGAGAAAGGGGTTCAGGGTGATGGGTTCAGGGTTAGCCCGTGGGGCGGCTCCGTCCACTGATTATGAAGGAAAGCTT
>OGQF01001809.1_pt1 | contig 13659 bp, 8 predicted proteins | sample 1553141 | NCBI WGS metagenome assembly OGQF01 (sample SAMEA2580005, study PRJEB22360) | human gut metagenome | biome: human gut; feature: human-associated habitat; material: faeces | place: Denmark | collected 2008/2010
CCGATATACCCAGGATTATCATAAGCGTCTTTCCATCATCAGAAAGGTGCTTGTAGTGCCGATGCGAGATAAATTGGTGGTCTATAACGTATCTTCCTCCAAGACCCCGCCATTGGCCGTGCCGAAAAGGGAGGATATCATGCGCCGTTTAGACGCTTACCGGAAAGGGGGGAGCAAGGCGATCTCGGCGAGCGCTATCAATACGTATCTGGATTGCCCGTTGAAATTCTATTTTTCCGTCGTGGAAGGTATCCGAGAAGAAGAGGAGGTGAGCGAGACGATCGAGAGCGATGTATTTGGAAGTATCTTGCATAAGGTGATGGAGGAACTTTACAAGCCGTTCCAAGGGAAGATGGTTACCGTGGATTTGCTGAAAGCGATCCGTAAGGATACGGCCTTGCTTACCGGAGCTATCGCCCGGGCTTTCGCCAGCGAGTTTTTCAAGACAGAGGTGGTTCGCTCCCTTACCGGACAAAACTACCTGATCGGCGAGATGATCCGTAAATACGTGGAGAAGATCTTGGAGCGTGACGGCAAGCTGACCCCTTTCGTTTACATCGAGTCCGAGCGTAAGATAAACGGTCTGATCAGCCTTTCCGACCATTCCGAGATCCGGTTGAAAGGCTTTATCGACCGTGTGGACGAGGTTCGCGACGCTATCCGTATCATCGATTACAAGAGCGGTAGCGGAACTACGACTTTCAGTAGTATCGAGAGCCTATTCAACAAGGAGGAGAAAGATCGTGCGAAAGCCGTGATGCAGGTATTCATGTATTGCTGGATGTACGCCCATCTCACCGAGAACAAAGGAAAGACGATACAACCGGGCATTTATTACGTCCGTTCCCTTTTCGCCGATCCGTTCGACCCATCTGTCTACCACCGTATCGAACGGGGGAAGTCGGAGAAGGTAGAGGATTTCTCCGGTTATGCCCAAGCGTTCGAGGAGGGGCTGCGGGGCTGCTTGGACGAGATCTTCAATCCGGAAATTCCCTTTACGCAAACCCCTACGGGGAAGGCTTGCTCTTATTGTCCGTTCAAGGGTATTTGCGGTAAGTAGCATTTGTCCCGGTACTTCTGGGAGAGTACCGGAGTACTCCTTGCGAAGTACTGTGGTATTTCTCCGGATAGTACTGGAGTACTCCTTACAAAGTACTGCGGTACCTCTTAGGCAGTACTACAGTACTTCTTGCGAAGTACTGAGGCGAGGCTTACTGATGAGGAAGCAATTCCACTATCTTTTCCAAAAAGATCTGATCAGTCTCATCGAAACTATCCGGTTGATCACTGTCTATATCAAGGACAGCGATTACCTTATCCGCCCATATCACGGGAACTACGATCTCAGAGCGTGACGCCGAGCTACAAGCGATATGTCCCGGGAAAGCGTCTACGTCCGGTACGATGATCGTACGGGTCTCCTTCCAGGCCGTGCCGCAGACCCCTTTTCCGTATTTGATTCGTGTACAGGCGATAGGGCCTTGAAAAGGCGCTAATACCAACTGATTGTCTATGACCCGGTAGAAACCTACCCAAAAGAAACCGAAAGTCTGCTTGAGTGCTGCGGCGACGTTCGCCATGTTAGCGATTAGGTCGGTCTCGTTACCTACCAATGAGGCGATTTGCGGGAGCAACGTCTCATACATTTCCTGTTTATCACCATTTTTAATCCGTAGTTCCTCTGCCATATTTAAACTATTATAAGGTCGCGAATATAAAGAATAAATCGAAATATCCGTATCTTCGCGGCATGACAAAACAAAATTCTCCATTGGTATTAGGGACCGAGCCTATCGGTAAATTACTTACGCAATATGCGATTCCTGCGATTATCGCAATGACAGCTTCTTCTTTATATAATATGGCCGATAGTATTTTTATTGGCCATGGAGTGGGGGCGTTAGCGATTTCCGGCCTAGCCTTGACCTTTCCGTTGATGAACTTGGCGGCCGCCTTCGGTTCGTTGGTGGGAGTCGGTGCCTCTACGTTGGTTGCCGTGAAGCTGGGGCAGAAAGATTATGAGGGGGCGAATAAGGTGTTGGGGAATGTGTTGATCTTGAATGTGGTTCTGGGTGTCGCTTTCACGATCGCTTTCTTGTTCTTGCTTGATCCCGTGCTGTACTTTTTCGGTGCTAGTGAGAACACGATCTCATATGCCCGTGATTATATGCGGATTATTCTGTATGGCAATGTGGTTACGCATATGTATTTGGGATTAAATGCGGTCTTGCGCTCCTCTGGGTTCCCGAAGATGGCGATGTATGCTACGTTGGCGTCGGTTGTTATCAATTGCGCCTTGAATCCGTTGTTTATCTTTGGGTTTGGATGGGGTATCAAAGGGTCGGCTTGGGCGACGGTGATCTCACAGGTGATCTCGCTTACCGGGCAGTTGATCCATTTCTCGAGACCGAAGCAACTCCTTCATTTCAAGAAAGGTATTTATAGGCTGCGCTCGGAGATCGTGAAAGGCATCTTGTCGATCGGTTTATCTCCGTTCTTGATGAACCTTTGTTCCTGCTTGATCGTGATCCTTATCAACCGGGGATTGAAAGAGCATGGGGGAGATATGGCGATTGGCGCTTATGGTATCGTGAACCGTATCGCTTTTCTTTTCGTGATGATTATCATGGGATTTAATCAGGGTATGCAACCGATAGCCGGTTATAATTATGGTGCCCGACTCTATTCCCGGGTGACGGACGTGACCCGTCTGACGATGCGCTGGGCGGTAGGAGTGGCTACGCTGGGGTTCTTGCTATGTCAGTTGGTGCCGTCGTGGATCGTCCGTATGTTTACGAGTGACGGGGAGTTGATCAGTGCCGCCTCTTATGGCCTGCACATCGTCTTCGCCGTATTCCCGATCGTGGGCTTCCAAATGGTGGCGACTAACTTCTTCCTTTCCATCGGCATGTCTAAGAAAGCGATCTTTCTCTCCTTGACCCGGCAGATGCTTTTCTTGATACCCTGTTTAATCATCCTCCCCCCGTTATTCGGAACTCTCGGTGTCTGGATCAGTATGCCTATCGCCGATACGGTGGCGGCGATCGTGACGGCGATCGTGCTTGTGAAACAATTTAAACAATTCAAATATGGAACATAACGTGATATTACCTGCGGAATGGTATCCGCAAAGTGCCGTGCAGCTTACGTGGCCGCATGAGAATACGGATTGGGCCCCGATATTGGACGAGGTGATTCCTTGCTTCGTGGCTATCGCCAAGGAAGTGATCAAGCGAGAGAAGTTATTGATTGTCTGTCCGGACGAGACCGCCGTACGTGAGCAATTGGGTGAGGTTGATTACGACCGTATCATTTTTCGTGAGATGGATACGAACGATACGTGGGCACGGGATCACGGGGGAATTTCCGTCATCGATGAGGGAACGCCCATGCTTTATGATTTCGTGTTCAATGGCTGGGGAATGAAGTTCGCCGCCAATCATGATAATTTGATTACCCGTAATCTTTGTCATATGAAGACCTTCTCCGATGAGGTGGTGCCCGCTAATATGCAACCTTTCGTGCTGGAAGGCGGTAGTATCGAATCGGATGGGAAAGGTACGTTGATGACTACCGTTGAGTGTCTGGCATCCGTAAACCGTAATGAGTATTTGCAACAGGAGGAATTGGAATGTTATTTGAAAGACGTATTTGGCTTGGATCGTATCCTTTGGATTACCAGTGGTTATTTAGCCGGAGACGATACGGATAGCCACGTGGATACGCTCGCCCGTTTCTGTAGCGAGGATACGATCGCTTATGTCCGTTGCGAGGATGAGGAAGACGAGCATTATGAGGAATTGAAGGCGATGGAAGAGGAGATCAAGGAGTTTACTAGGGCGAATGGTGAGCCTTATCGTCTGATTCCACTTCCGATGGCCGATAAGGTGGAATGGGAAGGGGAGCGCTTGCCCGCTACCTACGCTAATTTCTTGATCATGAATGGGGCCGTATTGGTTCCGTTCTATGACTCACCGAAAGATGAGATCGCTAAAGCGGCTTTGCAGGAGGCGTTCCCGGACCGTGAGATCGTGGGTATCAATTGCCTTCCGCTTATCAAGCAACACGGTTCCCTGCATTGTGTAACGATGCAGTATCCAGAAGGCTTTATCGAATAACAACTACAACCAATTAAATATGAAAGTAGGATTAATACAACAAAAGAATACCGCTGATAGAGCGGCGAATATAGAGAAGCTAAAGGTAAATATCCGTAAAGCTGCCCGGGAGGGAGCGGAATTGGTCGTTTTACAAGAACTGCATAACGGCCTGTATTTCTGCCAGACGGAAGATACGAATATGTTTGACTTGGCGGAGACGATCCCCGGCCCATCGACGGAAACCTTCGGTGCCTTGGCGAAAGAATTGGGTATCGTCTTGGTGCTTTCCCTTTTCGAGAAGCGTGCCCCGGGCCTGTACCATAACACGGCCGTCGTCTTGGAGAAAGACGGTACGATCGCCGGGAAATACCGCAAGATGCATATCCCGGATGACCCCGCTTATTACGAGAAGTTCTATTTTACCCCCGGTGATTTAGGCTTTGAGCCTATCGATACCTCTGTGGGGCGTCTTGGTGTGTTGGTTTGCTGGGATCAATGGTATCCGGAAGCAGCCCGTTTGATGGCTATGCGTGGTGCCGAGATGTTGATCTATCCGACCGCTATCGGCTGGGAAAGTAGCGATACGCAGGAAGAGAAGGACCGTCAGCTGGGTGCGTGGGTGACCATACAGCGGGGACATGCCGTGGCGAACGGACTCCCGGTCATTTCCGTAAATCGTACCGGTCATGAGCCGGACCCTTCGGGACAAACGGGCGGTATCCGGTTTTGGGGAAACAGTTTCGTGGCCGGTCCCCAAGGTGAGCTATTAACCGTATTCCCGAATGACGAAGAGGAGGTACGTGTGATAGAGATCGACAAGACTCGCGGTGAGAACGTGCGTCGTTGGTGGCCTTTCTTCCGAGATCGCCGTATCGATGCGTTTGGTGGTTTGACAGAACGATTTTTAGTATAATGACCGAATACACGCAAGAAGAGGCCGTCTTCCGCATGAACGAAATGGGGAAAGCGGGACGGCCTTTCCTTTTTATCATTGATTATAAACGAGAGCGGATCTACGTGGAGAGTCCGAAAGAGATCGCTCCCTCCGAGTTATTGTACGATTTGAACGGCTTTACGAATACAAATCATGAATGTAACTTGCGGGATTCCTCTCATCTTATATCCGGAGAACCTGTTGAATGGCAACCCTCGTATGTTTCTTTCGAGGAGTATGCCCATTCATTCGAGACCGTTGCCCGGCATATCCATGCGGGTAATTCTTATTTGGTAAACTTGACATGCGCTACTCCGGTATATACGAACCTCTCCTTGAAAGATATCTTTTACCATTCCAAGGCGATGTATAAGCTTTGGATGCGGGATCGTTTCGTGGTATTCTCGCCCGAGATATTCGTGCGGACGCGGGATGGTCTCATCTATTCGTATCCCATGAAAGGTACGATCGACGCTACGCTGCCCGATGCCCGGAGACGTATCCTCGATGATCCCAAGGAAGCGGCGGAGCATGCCACGATCGTGGATTTGATCCGGAATGACTTGAGTATCGTAGCCTCCGAGGTTTGTGTTCCCCGGTATCGTTATATCGATGAATTGCGTACGCATAACGGAAGTTTGTTGCAGGTCAGTTCTGAGATAAGAGGCCGGTTGCCGGAGGGATGGAACGGCCATGTCGGGGAGATTTTGTTCAGCCTCTTGCCTGCCGGCTCCATCACGGGCGCTCCCAAGAAAAAGACCTTGGAGATCATCGCCGAGGCGGAAACCTATGAGCGAGGCTTCTATACGGGGGTGATGGGGTATTTTGACGGCCAAGATTTAGACAGCGCCGTGATGATCCGTTTTATGGAACAAGTCTCTCCCCGTTCGTTTATTTTCAAGAGCGGTGGGGGAATCACCTCTAAAAGTGAGGTGAGATCGGAGTATAACGAGATGAAACAAAAAGTATATGTGCCCATCTATTGAGACCTTATCTGGGAGTCCGTTTGTGGAGACGATCCGTATCGAGAAGGGACGGATACATAACCTTCCGTACCATAATGCCCGGATGAACCGTACCCGCAGGGAGCTATTCGGAGCGAGAGAAGAAATTGATCTCGCGGGTTATATTCATCCGGGGCCTCATCAAGAACGTACCAAATGCCGGGTGGAATATACCCGTGAGGTCTTAAAGGTAGAATACGTTCCTTACCGTATGCGTCCGGTTCATTCCTTGCGATTGGTTACATGCGATGAGATCGATTATTCCTATAAGAGTACGGATCGTCAATGCCTAAATGATTTATTCGCCCAACGAGCGGGACATGACGATATCTTGATAATCCGTGACGGTTTGCTGACCGATACTTCCATTTGTAATGTCGCCCTTTGGAATGGCACCTCTTGGATCACTCCCGCACGCCCTTTGTTATGCGGTACGATGCGTGCTTACTTATTGGATAAAGGCTTGGTACAGGCCGGGGATATCCCGGTAGGGGATCTGCCTAAGTATACCCGGATCCGTCTGTTTAACGCCTTGATCGAGTTCGGTGAAATCGATGAGATCACACGAATATACGTATGACCCTACGCGAGTATCGGCGTGGCCCTGTGCCTATATAGGTAAGGGGTTACGCCGATATCCGTGTGGCCTCTTACCTATATAGGCATGAATCAAGGTGTTTCCTAGAACAATATATCCACCTCCATATTGCTGATCCATTCTACCGGACGGCCGGCCACCTTATTGCAAGTGACGGCGAATTTCAAGGGGAGGATAATTCCCAACGGGATGCGTAACCATCCCGGCATATTGAAATTATGGACACCGATCAGGGAACCTAGCTGGATACCGACCGAGGGAGCTACCAAGAAACGGGTCTCGTCATTACGGCGGTCTATACCCATCTCGAAATAACTATACAGGCCGAGGAAACGTTTCGGGGAAACGAATATATCCATGTTATAATTGGCGCCCGCCTTCACGTTCCAGTTCTTGATCGTGTAGGAGGAGGAAGGGGCGTGCATATAATAACCGGAGATCGTAGGGGATACCCAATGAGCGATGTCGCCCGGCTCCATGATCATGCCTTTCCCTTTCCCGAACTTATGCCAATTGATCATGCTGACGTTCAAGCGACCGCCATACGTCATGACACCGTCCCGGTTGCTATGGATCGGCGTACCGATCAGGAACATGAAAGAGTTGGCTACCCTCGACCGGATAAAGTTGCGGGTAAAAGGCTCTTGTACGATCAGCTGTAGCTCATCCTTGCGGTCGGCGACGGAAGCTTCCAAGGGGATGTCATCCAAATTCGTCCCGAAGGGGATCGGGAAATCCTTGATTACCGGGAAACGATCGTAGACGAACTGAGGTAGGTCGTCTCGTTCGGAAGGGATCTCGTTCAAGATATTCTCGTCTGATCCTTCCAAGGCATTCTGGTAGGCTTTCCAGACTTCTACGATAGACTCGCAGGTGGCGGTCACGACTTGGTAGAATACCTTCGTCTCCCGCTCGTAGCTATCGCCTTTCTCCAAGGAATAAGGATGTTTCTCCGTTACCCGGATATGCCGGTAATCATCGGCCTCGTTGTACTCCATCATGTTTTGGTTCAGACGTTTATCGCCGTAAGCACTCCATGTCTCGCCTTTTAGGTTAGCGGTCTGTACGGGGATGGTATTGTAGAAATCGTGCAGGCTCTTATTGTTGGATACGGCGGAGGCGGAGAAGCCCCTACGTACCATTTGGTGTCCGGAGGCGAAGGAGTCTTGTAGGAAATGCTCGGCGAAAGCCTCGTACATCGTGGCGTAGAACATAAGGTTGCTCGCCATTCGCGTATCTCCTTTACACATCTCTTTGCCTGCCTCTTGTGCTAGATAGATGGCGAAGATGTGGATGCAGAAATACTTGCTCATGGAGGGCAACTGATTTAATTTATCGAAGACCTTGTTTACTTCCGAGGGGCGTTGAAGGCGGCGGATCAGCTCGGGGTCGATCATCTTCAGATGCTCGTTCAATCCCTTGCCATAGGCGTAGAAGTGGGAGAGGTCCTTGATTGCTAGGATACCGTAAGCCAGATTGATGTCGAGCAACTCCTTGCTGTTGGCTCCGGTGAGGAACTCGTTCATGGCTTGTGTCTCCAAAGCCAGCGTACGGTTCGTCTTGGAGAAATGGGTCTGCAGGCCTGTCTCCAAGAGCATGGGATTTTCCACATGGTCGCCGGCCAATCCGCAAAGCGTACCGTAGGTCACGATATTCGGCAACTGCGTCAGCTCATTCATGGCGTAGGCGTTCGAGCCGGGCATATGCGACATGTTGAGGATCTGCAGCAAGGCGCTATCGGCGACGGCCTCGTTGGGGAAGATCCCGTTTTCCACCAGATAACGCGGGAGAAGGCTCATGGCACGGTCGCCGATCTTACGATGCTCGGCGAAATCCCATGCGAAGGCCGAACTTGTTATTGCGCTGATACCCATAAGTAGGCATCCGCGGTGAAGAAGTTGTTTAATAGTGTTTCTCTTGTTCATATCTATACTTGTTTATAATTATCTGAATAACTCAAGCGCGAACTTCAATCCGACGCTTTGATACTTGAACTTCTCGAAGCCTAGGAAAAGCGCTATATGAAAAAGGTCGCTACCGATACCATACCCGAGCTCGCTGTAATTCGGCAATACGGGAGTCCATAGCTGGCTGAGGTAGAAACGTTCGGACACGAGGTATTTATGCGCCTTGGGATTGGGCTTGAGGAATCGCAATAGAATGAATGGGCTCTCGTACATGAGGTGCCCTTGAATATATTTGTCGGAGGCATTGCACCAATCCCCACCTAGATTATGAAAGATCCCGCCAAACCGGTCGCCCCAAGGCTCGGGGAAATAACGTTTGGCGAAATAGCTGAAATCGGCGAAGTACATGTTATGCTGGTTAAAAAAGAGTCCACCGCTTAGATTGTAACTCAGTCGTTCGGATAAGCCCAGCCGTACGGTCTGGTTCATGCCGGCCTCCATCCGCCAATAATTTCCCGTACAGCCGAGCAGGTCCGGTATGCTTCGTGCCAGCTCGATCCGGAAGGTCGGGTAATGGGAATGCAGGTACTCTTTCCGGTAACCGTCCATCCAATAATATTGCCGGGGCGTGTAGGTAAGGCCGATAACCGGGGTGAACTCATTATGATCCTTAAGATCCAATCCGGTATCCTTGTTCTTTTTCATGGGCGTACGATGGTGGTATGCGAGTCCGGCCGAGAGCCGGAAGCCGTTCATCAGTTCTATCTGGTTCATCAGCTTGGCATAGTAGTGCTGGAAATACTTCAAGTTGAGATCTTCGAAACGGATTGGGGTATCTTTTAGGATCTCGTTGATCTGGTGGATCACTTCGGAGGAATAGCTTTGGTTGTCATTGGCTATCGTGAGGTTGAGGATACCTTGACGCTCGGGGTGATACTCCCAGTCGGTTGTTAGCCGTAGGCGTAGCTCTTTCTCCTTGAATAGGAAACCGATCTCGGGGTGGAAGCGTAGCTGACGGTCATGCTCGAATGTCTTACTGATACGTGCTTCTTGCTTATAGGTGATCCCGTTGCTTCCGAAAGATAGCTGGAACGGGTTGAGAAGGCCGGAATACTTCACACGAGTACTCTTGTAATCCCTGTTGACCGTGCTGGTGAGCCGCTCGCCGAGTTGGAGGTAGCGAGTGAGAGCGCTGCTGTCCGCTTCCGTCCTCACCACGTTCGTTCCGGTGGTGTACAAGGCTTTCTCGTCGGTAGTGAGCGGCTTGTCCCTCCGGCTGTTCCAATAAGCGCTGTCTTGGGTAAAGGAGAGTGTGTCGGAGGTGATCGTATAGTATTGGGTTTGATCGAGCGAGTATAATTTCCTGCTCTCATGGTCTTCCTCTACCCAAGAGATCGATTTATAGCGGAAAGCGGCGTGGATGTCGCTCTCTATCCGGTTGCCTAGGGCATGGTAGCAGACTTGCAGGTCAGCCTCTTCCGGGAGGATGAAATGCTTCTCGTCACGGTTGAAACGTATGCTTAGGTTGAACTCGGAGAAAGAGGAGTGCCCTTGTATCTTGATACGGTCGATGCTCCAGAGTTCGTCGGTTACGTACAGGTTTCCGGATAGTAATTTCTGGCTCCATTGGCGAGGGGTGAAACGGATGTTATACACAGGGGTGCCGGAGATCGTGTCCGTGCCATCCAGCCGGAACGTGTAATATTTGAAAGCATCGGGCGAGAGTGGCATGATGATTCCCTTATTGTAGATCGTGGGGGAGTAGACGTTCAAGTTGACGAACGAGGCTATCTCCTTGTAATGCCTTCCGGCGGCGAGATGGCTGCTGTTGATGGCTACAATCTCGTTGCGATAATGGTTGGGAGCGTCGTAGCGGGTGAGGCCACTCATCTCGAAGAAGGCATCGCGGGGATGACGCTCTATCGGGAAGACCAGATAGGCGTATCGTAGCAGCTTGTTCTTCCGGGGAACGTGCGTACGGCCTTTCACGTAGGTCTCCGCTTCATAGCTCTCGAGGACGTGCTCGTAGATGGGGGCTTGATGGATTACCTGCCGCATGATGGAGTCGGCTCGTGTGACGGGTGTCTTCTCTTGTGCCCGCAGGTCTGAATGGACTAGCGGGCCCAGAAGAAGTATGGATAGTAGAATAAGGTGTCCCGTCTCGATCCTCATCCTGTCAATGTATGGCGAAGGTTGGGCATACTAATGCGCAAAGATGGCAGCCGACACATTTTTGCTCGTCTATCACCGGTTTGCGCATAGAGGTGAAACGGATAGCTTGATGTCCACCGTCGTTACAGGAAACGAAACAGCGTCCGCAGCCGAGGCATAGGCTGTTATCTACTGTCGGGCGGTGTATCTGCGTACGTTCCAGTTTCTCGGGGGGTACGATGTTCGGTAAAGCGATACCTATGAGGTCGGATAGGGTTTTATATCCGTTCTCTTGCATGAACAGTCGTAACCCTTCGCATAGATCGTCGATGATCCGGAAGCCATATTGCATCACGGCGGTACATATCTGTAGGTTCGTGCAGCCTAGTAGCAGGAAATCGAGGGCATCCCGCCAAGTCTCTATACCGCCTATCCCGCTGATAGGCATCTTGCCGGCGGAAGGATCGCTCGCCAGCTCATGTATGAACCGGAGAGCGATAGGGCGCACGGCTTTCCCCGAATAGCCGGACACGCTGCTCAGTCCGCAGACAACGGGCCGGGCCGTAAGTGCTTTCTCATCGATACGGGTGATACATTTGATGGTGTTGATGGCGGCTATCCCGGTGGCTCCTCCTTCGTGGGCGGCGAGCGCCACGGGTGTCATCTGCCCGATATTCGGTGTCATCTTCGCTAGTATCGGCAGATGGGTACCCCGGCGTGTGGCGGCGGTGAACCGGCGTACCAGTTCCGGGCTTTGTCCTACGTCGCTGCCCATCCCTTCTTGCGTCATTTGTGGGCAAGAGAAGTTGCACTCAATGATATCGGCCCCAGCCTGCGTGGAATATTGGGCAAGCCGTGTCCACTCATCGTCTGTCCGTCCCATAATGGAGGAGATGATTAATTTGTCAGGATAGCGTTGCTTGAGGCGATAGAGAGTATCGAAATTCTCTTCGACAGAGGCTTCCGACAATTGTTCCATGTTCTTGAATCCGATGAAAGGCACGCCATCCACCTCCATTTGGTCGAAGCGGGGGGATACCTCATGGCTCGGATAGAATGATATCGTCTTGAAGCAGATACCGGCCCAACCGGCTTCGAGGGCCCGGACGCACATCTCGTAATTATGGGCTACGGGTGAGGAGGCCAGTATAAAGGGGTTGGCGCAGCGGACACCACAAAAGTCGATCGCCAAGTCCGGAGACGAAGTGAGGGGAGAACTATCCGTCGGGTTTGGCATATCTTGCAATTGCCGTACGATTTGAGTGATGGATATCGCCCGGTCGGTTCGTCCGCGGAGGCAGGCCTTCTCGCAAGGATGCCCGTCGCAATCCTTGCAGGCTTCCATCCGGTAGGCCCGGAGGATAGCTCCCGCTAGGTTGTCCATTTTACAGGCCCGCAGCAAGCGGCCCGGATCTAGTCCGGGCTTGCATGCCTTTGTGCAGACAGGGGCATCGCACAGATAACAGCGATTCGATTCTTCCGTTAGGAGGCGTTTTCTCTGGAGGAGGTTTGTCTTCATGGCTTCTAACTGTATTATCTTACTACTTTCTGTACTTTCCGGTAACGTTCGGTCACTACCTCCACGGTGTACAGGTGTCCGGGCAGGCTGAAGATTGCTTTTCCGGATACCGCTTGCTGGTGACCGGTTAACGTGCCGTTCATGCTGTAGACGTTGACGGTGGCCCCCGGCAGGCAGTCTACCGTAAGCATGCCGTCGAGGAAGCGGATAGACAGGGGCTCGTCGGTCGTTACCTCCTCATTGCCAGTGGCGCTCACGTCACCTCGTACATAGGTGATGTTGTTGATGTCCCACGCCAATACGAAGGGTTTGTCGCTGTTTACCATGAAGGGAAAGGTGTCGGTACCGAAGCTGATCTTCCGTTCGAGTAGCTTGGGGTAGTACTGGTCACGGAGCGTGTTCGACTTCTCGGCAGTGAGCAGATAGAGGGTGGATGAGAAGGACTCGGCTGTCTCTTCCGGCCTGACGTGCTTGTCCGTGCGTCGTATCTTCGAATAGGATGCGCTGATACCCTGCGAGGTTGTCGCCGTGGTCTGGTCTGTCCATTCCCAAGAACTTTGGTTCTCTAGTTGGAAGAAGGGGAATTTCAAATCCATAAGGCTGATGGCACCTTTGGTCTGACTGTCGGAGATTGTGCCGCTGGTTTCCAGCGTCATGTCGATCCGTTCGGAGTTGAGGCTGAAGTTGACGGACTTGCTGACATTTGGCTCGCTGGCGGTCATGGTGAGGATCTCACGGGCCTCCCAGTCTCCAAGTTTGCTTGGATTGTCTATGCGGAAAGGCTCTAGGTCGAGAGGCACTTCTACTTGTTTGATACTCTGCCGTGTCATGTAAGTATAGCTGAATATGGGCATTCGTACACTCTGTCTCCGGGTGGGGGAGAGGTATTCTAGGTCGCAACGGGTCAGAATGGGTACAGAGTAGAGGGCGATGGCCCGGTAGTCTGCTGTGTCGTTTGCTTCGAAGGTAACGGTGATGGACTCGGACTGGCTTGTTACTTCCTCGTGTTGTTTCTGGAAGGAGTATCCGCCGCCGAATGCTGCCGTGAGTTTATCCGTATGCGGTCCGAAGGAGCATTTGAGGTCGCTTTTATAGAGTCGGCTCACGGAGTTGCTGGTGCCCGATCCCATGGTGAAGGCAAGGCTTGAGGCTACGCCGAGGTCGCCGAACCACTCGTTATTATCCACTACCGTTGGAGGTGGTCCTTCGATGATGCCGACGAGGCGCACGAGATTGCGTAACTCGCTGTTGCCGAACAGGGCCTTCTCGTCGTTGAAGGAACTGCGTCTCTCCACGATCTCGTTGGAGCGGATGGAGGCGATGTAGGCGTGCTTGTACCAATGGTATGGAGTCTGGTTACCTCGCAGCAGGTAGATATATTGCTTGTAGTAGAGCCCTCCGCCGGGAGCTGTCTCGGTGGTAGGATCTGCCGCGGTGGCTACGACC
>OGQF01001811.1_pt1 | contig 13645 bp, 14 predicted proteins | sample 1553141 | NCBI WGS metagenome assembly OGQF01 (sample SAMEA2580005, study PRJEB22360) | human gut metagenome | biome: human gut; feature: human-associated habitat; material: faeces | place: Denmark | collected 2008/2010
GGCCGCTTCGGCCGAGGGGTATGCGAGCAGTTCGCCGCGGGGCAGTTCGCGTCCGTGCGTGGGCACATACTCCTGGGCGAAGAGTCCGCAGAGGGAAAAAAGCGCTATGGTCGAAAGGATAGTCCGCATAAGTTCGTATATTTGTCCTCCGTAAAGATACAGAAATTTTTCGATACTGCGATGTCCGGGCTGCCCAAACTCAATTTTCCTGCCATCCGGCTGCGTGCGCGCCGCCGCGGTGACGGCGTGGAGGTCTGGGATTCCCTGCGAGGCATTTATCTCGTGCTGACGCCCGAGGAGTGGGTCCGCCAGCATCTGATCGCTTACCTGACGGCGTATTGCGGCGTGCAGCCCAAACGCATCGTCCAGGAGTATGTCGTGGCGCTCAACGGGCCGACGTGGTGGTCGTGGGCGACCGGGCCGAGCCGCTGCTCCTGGCCGAGTGCAAGGCCCCGTGCATCCCGATCAACGGCCGGACGCTCGCGCAGGCCGTGCGCTACAATTCGGTGCTGGGGGCGCGCTACGTCATTCTGACCAACGGCCTGCGGCATTACTGCTGCGAATGCCGCGACGGGGAGTATGTCCAGCTCGGCGGGTTTCCGGATCTTTCCGGTGAATGACCGCCCCCCCCCGTCCGTTTTCCCTGGCCGTTTCCCTGTACTCGGCGGTACCTGATCTCCGCCCGGCCGGATCGCTACAAATTTCGGAAATTCTTGTCGATATATCCCTGGAAGGCTTCCTTGTAATTCTCGCCGATCGGTACGTACTCCGTGTCGTTGAGGAAGATGCGCCCTTTGACGTAGGCCTTGATCGTGCGCAGGTTGACGATGTACGAACGGTGCACGCGCATGAACGACTCCGAAGGAAGCGCTGTCTCCATGTTCTTGAGCCGGAACAGCGTGGTGATGGTCGTTCCGTCGGCGAGGTGCATGCGCACGTATTCGCCTTCGCTTTCGAGATAGACGATGTCGCTGATCTTCACCAGCGAAACCTTGTAATCGGCCTTCACCGAGATATACTCCTTGTCTTTGGGCAGCGCCTCGGATTCCCCCTCCTGCGCCGGGCGCTGGTTGTGGCGGAGTTCGTAGAGCGAATTGGCCTTGGCCGCCGAACGGCTGAAATCGGCGAAGCTGAACGGTTTGAGCAGGTAGTCCACCGCGTCGAGCTTGAATCCCTCGACGGCGTACTCCGAATAGGCCGTGGTGAAAATCACCATCGGGCGGTCGATCAGCGCGCGGACGAAATCCACGCCGTTGAGGTCGGGCATGTTGATGTCGACGAAAATCAGGTCCACCTTCTCTCCCGCGAGCATCTGCTGCGCTTCCAGGGCGTTGTTGTATTTTGCGACGAGGTCCAGATAGGGAATTTTCGAGATGTAGCTTGTCAGCTGACGCAGAGCCAGCGGCTCGTCGTCGATGGCGATACATTTAAGCATTGAGCGTCGGGATTACGAGTTTTACGGTATAGGTCTTCTCCTCCTCGCGGATTTCCAGCGAGTAGTTCTTCGCGCCGTAGATCAGTTCGAGGCGTTTGCGGACGTTCTCCAGTCCGATTCCCGCGGGGTGTTTGCTGCTCTGGGCGGCGTGGCGGCTGTTGGTGAGCGTGCTGGTCACCTGCCCGTCGGCGTATTCGATCTTCAGGCGGGTGAACGACGGATGGGTGTAGCTTAAGCCGTGAACGACGGACGGTTGTAGCTGATGCCGTGCTTGAAGGCGTTCTCGACGAACACGATCAGCAGCAGCGGGGGGATCGACACCTGCTCGGGCAGGTCGCGGGGATACTCCACGCGGATGTCCACGTCGTCGGTGTAGCGGATGCGCATCAGTTCGATGTAGTTTTTCAGGAACTGGATGTCGCGGTTAAGCGAAATGATCTCGCGCCCCGACTCGTAGAGCACGTAACGCATCATCTTCGAAAGCTCGATCACGGCGTTCTTGGCCGACTCGGTGTCGATGTCGATCAGCGCGTGGATGTTGTTGAGCGTGTTCATAAAGAAGTGCGGGTTGATCTGGTATTTCAGGTAATCCATTTCGGCCTGAAGGTTCTGGCGCTTGAGCGCCTCCATCTGCTGTTCGTCGCGCATCGACTGGTATATCAGCTTGATACCCGTGTTGGCTCCGGTCATAAAGAATCCCAGCACCACGTTCCAGTACATCTCCAGATTGGAGAACGACGCTTTGCGGTAGGCGTCGAGCGCTTCGGGATCGTTTTGTTTGAGGAGGTGGTCCGTGAGGTGGTCCTCGTAGATCTGCACCAGCCAGAAGACGCTGATGATCAGCGCCAGGTTGCTCGCGAGGTATTTCCCGTATTTTCGCCGGAGCATGTAGCGCGGGGCGATGATGGCATTGTGGATGAGAAAGATGATCAGATAGGGGGCGATATACCTCCAGGCAGTCAGCACGTTTTCCAGGTTGACGTGCATTTCGGACATCATCTGCGAGTTGAGGACCGGGACCAGGATGATGGCCGTCCAGACCATCACGTAGAGCAGGTTTTCACCGATGGCTTGTTTTTTCTGGATTTTCATGCTTCAAATATAGTGAAAGTCGCGGGCAAAGCCAAACTTGTTTGAGCTTTGCCGCGACGCATCGAGCTTTGCCCGCAATGCGCCGATTCAAAAAACACCCGGCTCTTCGGAAGCCGGGTGTGAAAGAAAGCAGGTAACCGTACTAATTAGTGACGCCTCATTGTTAGAATGGATTCAGTGACTATGAAGAATTTTGGGATAGAGAATCCAATTGGTTACCTGCCTGTGCCTTATTTGTTCAACAGCGAGGGTTCGTATAGATAGCGTTTGATGCTTCGTTTCGGGGTTTTTTCGAACTCGTTGGGGTAGAGTGCGATGCCCGAGATCCGCTCGTAGGCGGCCAGCTGCGCGTTGAGTTCCTGAAGGTTGTTCTGCATGATCTGCGGCAGGTCGGCCTTGTCCACGCCCTCGGCCTCGGCCTGTTCGTAGTCGGGGACCACGAGGGCCTTGATCTTGCCGTTTCCGGCGTCGAGCACCAGCGATTCGAGCACGAGGTACATGTTGTTGAGCTTGTCCTCGATCTCCTCGGGATAGATGTTCTGGCCGTTGCCCGAGAGGATCATGGTTTTCGAACGGCCGCGGATGTAGAGCGTGCCGTCGGGGTCCATCGTGGCCATGTCGCCCGTATGGAGCCATCCCTCCTCGTCGAGGACCTTGTGGGTGTCCTTGTCGTTTTTGTAGTATCCCTTCATAACGTGCTCGCCGCGGACGAGGATTTCGCCGGCCACGCGCTGCGGGTCTTCCGAGTCGATCCTCACTTCGAGCAGCCCTTTCAGGAACCGGCCGCACGAACCGGCCTTGAACTCGTTGTCGGGGGTGAAACTGATCAGCGGGGCGCATTCGGTCATGCCGTAGCCGATCGTGATCGGGAACTTGATCTTCATCAGGAACGATTCGGTCTCCTGGTTCATCGGCGCGCCGCCGACGATGAAGATTCCGACGTTGCCGCCGAAGGCGTCCATCAGTTTCTTGCGGATCACCGAGTAGATGGCCGAATTGAGCAGCGGAATCTTCATGGCGATCGACATGGGGCCTTTCTCCAGCATCGGGAGCACCTGCTTGCGGTAGACTTTTTCGAGGATCATCGGCACGCAGCAGATGATCGTGGGTTTCACGACGGCCATCGCTTCCAGCAGGATTTTCGCCGCCGGAATCTTGCCCAGCAGGGTGATGTGTCCGCCGACGGCCAGCGGCGCGAGGAAGTCGAACGCGCAGCCGTAGGCGTGGGCCAGCGGCAGGAACGACAGCGTGCGGCCTCCTTTCTGGAAGTACCGCTGTCCGGTCTGGGTGTTGATTGTCGTTGCGGCGAACATCACGTTGCTCGTGAGGTTGTTCACCGTGAGCATCACGCCCTTCGAGTAGCCGGTCGTTCCCGAGGTGTAGTTGAGCAGGACGACCTGGTCGTTGGGTATTTCGGGATATTTGATGTCGTTGACGCTGAATCCGCGCGGATACTTGGTGCGGTAGTTCTTCACGATGTCGCGCTGGAACTTGGTGAGCGACTTGCCGTCGCGCTCGTAGATCGCGTGGAAGTCCGTGAGCGAGAATACGGCTTCGATCTGCTTGATCTGGTCCTCCTCGATCACGTCCCAGAAGTTGTCGCCCAGGAACAGCAGGCGGCTTTCCGAGTGGTTGATGATATGGATGATGTCCGCAGGGGTGAAATCCTGAAGGATCGGCACGATCACTGCTCCGTAGGTGATGGTTCCCATGTAGGTGATGCACCAGCGTGGGTTGTTGCGGCCGATGAGTGCGATTTTGTCGCCTTGCTTGATCCCGGCTTTCTTGAAAAGCAGGTGGATTTTCGCAATCTCCTTGGCCATTTCATAGTACGAAAAGGTCTCGCCCTTGAAATAGTCGGTCAGCGCCGACATCTCCCGATTTTCCCGAAAACTCGTTTCGTATATTTTCAGCAGGTTTTCCTGTAACATGACGCTTGCTTTAGGTCTTTATTGCGGCGCAAAGATAACGTAAAAATTTATTTTGCCGTATGCCGGCCGCAGGATTTATCCTTTTATGTGGATAATTTCGTCGAAAAGTCCGGAGCCGGTTATTCCCGATCGTGCTCTTTGCCGCTCTTTTTCCGCTCCTCGTCGTCGAGTTTCACGCGCCGCGGCTTCCAGATGAAGGTCTTCGACTCGGTTCCCGCCTTCAGCCGTTCGATGTTCTTGCGGTGGGTGTAGATCAGCAGGATGGCGATCACGAACGAGAACACCACGAAAGCCGTCGATCCGTTGACTTTGGGCGATATGAGGGTGAAGACGGGGAAGCAGCATCCGGCGACCATCGAGGCCAGCGACACGTAGTGCGAGACCATCAGTATCACCAGCCACACGCCGAAGCACAGCAGCGCCACGGGGGGATAGATGCCCGTCACGGCGCCCACGAGCGTCGCGACGCCCTTCCCGCCGCGGAATCCGGCGAAAATCGGGAAGATATGGCCCAGCACGGCGGCGAACACGGCGACGATCTTGAGGTTTATCAGGTCGTTCTGTCCGATCAGGTCGTCGTACTGCATCAGTTCGATGATCGTCACGGCCACGAATCCTTTTAGGAAATCGAGCGCGAAGACCGGCAGGGCGGCCCGCCGGCCCAGCACGCGGAGCATGTTGGTCGTTCCGGCGTTCTTCGAGCCGTGCTCGCGGATGTCGATGCCGTAATATTTCTTGCCGATCCATACGGCGCTTGGAATCGAACCGAGCAGATAGGCGATGATAATCATGGTGGTAGCCGTATATATCGTCAGAATCATCTTTTTCGCGTGTTAACTTGTTCATGCAAATATAGTCAAAAAATCCGTATGTGGAAGTCGGGGGCGAAAAAACCGCCGCCGTATCCCGCATTTCCGGAGAATTTAGTATCTTTGCATTCTAAATGAATTAATGTATGAACACAAAGGCTTTGCTCGAACCGATGGGCTCGTGGGCGTGGTGGCGCTCGTGGTTTCTGATTTTCCTCGGCTGCTCGGTCATGGGCGCGGGGTTCGTGCTCTTCGTCAATCCCTACAAGTTCGTGCCGGGCGGGGTCTACGGCATGGGTATCGTGCTGCATAACATCTTCCCTTCGGTCCAGGTCGGTACGTTCGGTTACATGTTCGACATTCCGCTGATGCTGATCTCCGCGCTCGTATTCGGCGGCGGCACCGGCGTAATCGCCCTCCTCGGCCAAACGATGGGCTTCGGCATGCTCCGGCGGCACCTGCTCAGCACCCACGCCGGCACCGGTGGCACCAGCGCTCTTGGCGGCATCGGAATCAGGATCACCCGAGTACGGCGCGGTACCGTTCACACCAGACTGCGCGGCGGCCTGAATGATCTTCGGAATCACCTCGTCGGTAAGTTGCTTGAGCTCGTCGTCACCCGGAAGGCCCTGCAACAGTGGCATCGGACGGCCGGCAATCAACGCGAACAGTGCGGGCGCGCCCTGCACCTGCAACGCTTGGGCAATCGAAGGATTGGACGAGATATCGATACGGGAGAGCTGAATCTGGCCGTTCAGGGCGTTCACCGCGTCGCCCAACGCACGGGCCATCGGGAACAGGCGGTCATCGGTCGGTATCCACAGGAGCAGCAGGATCGGGAAGGTCGCAGAAGTCTGCACCATTGCCTGGAAGGTGTTTTCGGTGGTGTCGATCACGTACCCACCAGCGGCAGGAGCGCCACCCGCCTGGCCGGGCTTGGCCTTGACCTGATGCTTCAGCGCCTCCAAATCGACGGCGCCCGCCAATGAGACTCCCGGATTGAACTGCTGCTCTGCCATAATGCCTCCCGATTCCACGCGATTCGCGTACAACAACAATCACATTTGCTGACATTGATTGTAATGCCGATTCCCACCACGTAGGGATTCTTCCACTACGCGGTGAAATTCCCACCACGTAGCAAAACGCCCACCACGATGTGACTCAAAACGGCACCATTGTGCGAAAGGTAAAACTTACCGACATCGTGGTGGATGAATCATATCGTGGTGGGGCGTTAACCGCGCGGTGGGCGGCGGCAACAACTACAGCGCTTCGACCTTTACCGGCTGACGGTCGGCACCCACGGCGGTGATTTGCTCACCGGAGCTTGCCAACGGAATGTACAAGGCCACCACGTTCACATACGTGACCTTCATGGTGCTGGTGTACTTGTCGCTATTGAACAGCGCCTTCTCGTCGTCGGAAGCCGGCTGCGATTCGCGGCCATCCCCTGCCTTGCGAGTCCATTCGCCGTTAATACGGCCAACCACCAGATCACCGGCACCGTCTGCAGCACGCATCACCCACATCTGTTCAGGCACAGCGGTGAATTTTTGCTCCTGCGTACCGTTGTTGCGTTGCATACCTTCCTGCACCTTGGCCGTGGTATTGGCCAGTTCCTGGCGCAGCAAATCGTCTGCGAACTTGGAAGCGTATTGGCTCTTGGAGCCGTTCTGCAGCACATCGGCGTATTGGGCCAAGGCATCGGCGGGAGCGGCCACCAGCTTCTCATCCTTTGCGGTGCCCATCTGCGAGCCAATAGTCGGAATCTCGAACTTCGGCAGCTTGGCGCCCTCAAACAGTCGAGCCATAGCCATCAGCTTGTAATTCTGCTGGGCGGATTCCTGATCGAAGACCAGCAAACGCTTGGACTGCTGATCTTCGGTGGTGGTCGTGATGGTGAACACCGAGCGAGGCCATCCGTCGTCCGTAGGAATCACCGTCTGGGCGATGTCCTTGGGAATGGTCGCATATTCGGACATACCGCCGCCACGCTGATTGATCGTGGTCTGGCTGATGCGAATGTCCAGCTGGGGCCCGCCCATAACGGTCGCATACCCATCGGGATTCTTGGCCTGATCGGCTTCATCGATCGTCTTGAGAATCTTCAGACGAATCTTCTTCTCCTGCGCCTCGGTCAAATCCGGCGCAACCTTGGTGGAGGTATCAGCAGCCGGCGTCGGCAGTTGGCCTTCACAGGCGGTCAACGGCACGACCAACGCCATGCAGGCGAGGGCGGACACACACAGTTTGTTCCATCGCTTGTTCATCAGCTTTCCTCCTGTCCGTCATCGGCCGAGTCGTCTCCGGTATTGACCTCTTGGGCCAAGCGGGAGAAGTAGGCCTGCAGTTCGTCAGGGGTGATTACCGAAGTCGATTCGTTATCGCCGGCGCTGAGGCCGGGCTCAGCGCCGCTTTCGGCACCGGTCTGCTGGTCGGCGACCAGGTTACGCGAACTTGGGTCGATGATAACCGGTGTTTCGGTGGCTTCAGATTGCGAGGATTGCGAGGACGCACGGCCCGAACGCCGATGTGTGGCGTGACGGCGACGATTACGTCGACTTGCACCATCCGGCTTCCCGGACACTGCGATGCTGGCGGGTGCCTCTTCCTCGATTACGGCGCTTGCCATGCCTTCCACCATGCGCTTGCGGCGCTTATGCGGCGGCATGGCGAACACGGAGGCGCACAGTACGGCCAGCACGGCCAGCAATCCGCCGGACAGATAGAACGGCATCGCAAAGTCCGGCACTTCGGAGCGCACCCAGTGCAGCTGCACCTTGGCGTTGGTGACATTTTCGCCCAAATCCACAATGGCTACCGTCGAGGCGCCGGTCTTCTTGCTCTTCAGCGAAACGGACCCAGTGCCGCATTTCACGGCAGTCCACATATCGGAATCCTTGAACGACACCGCGTCATCGGCACTGGTAGGCGCTCCCTGACTCGTGCTGCTTCCCTTCTGGGTGCTCAGCTCGCTCCATGATGCCAATCCGGTGATGCGGGTATAGGACTTCTCGGGCGCGACCCATCCGGCAACATCCTTGGACGAACCCAACGCCACGCACGCCTCGTCCTGAGAGGATCCCGAGTCCACGGTTATCGTGGCATTCTGATCCAACAAGGTCAGCACATTCGGATCAGTGACGACATACCGGGAGCCGCTCATGGTTGCGGAAGCGGTGATTTCAGTGGAGGGCTTCCACATCGTGGCATTCATGTACCCCAACACCACAGCCGCCACGGCCAATAGTCCGAAGATAGGCGTCACCACTCCACGCATGATTTTGGCATGACGGGATGGACGCTTGGCGCCCTTATCCGGTCTTGTAGTCTGTTCTTCAGCACTCATAACTCAACCATTCTACAATCTTCACCTGTTTATTACCTAGGAGCGCAGAAAATCAAGGTTTACCAGTAGGGTGATGTGTCATGCGTAAGTCTGTTAAGTCTATGTTATCTCCCCTCGGCAAGGCCGTTGCCCTTGCCTGCTCGCTGGCGATGTGCGTGTCGCTGGCTGCCTGCTCCAGTTCGAGCTCGGACTCGAAATCCTCTTCTTCCGATTCCTCTTCATCTTCCGACTCTTCTGACAAGAAGGGCCAAATTGCCGGCGTGACCGCCAAGGGCAAGCTCGGCGAGAAGCCGACCATCTCCTTTAATACGCCGATGACCGTGTCCGACGGCTCTTATGTGGTGCTGCAGAAGGGCGATGGCGACGTGATCGAGGAGGGCGACCGCGTCTGCGCCCAAGGCATCGCGCTCAACGTTAAAGACGGAACCGAGCTCATGGACACCTGGACCAAGAACACGCCGGATTGCTCGCTGAAGGTGGATTCCAAGACCCTCTCCTCGACCTACTACAACCAGATCAAGGGTGCCAAGATCAACACCACGATTGGCTTTGGCGTCAACGCTCAGGATTCGTCCGGGTACTCTTACATTCTGGCGATGACGTTTGTGTCCAAGTCCAAGGACTTGGAGAAGGCCACTGGCGAGGAAGTCAAGGATGTGCCGGCCAATCTGCCGAAGGTGACGCGAGCCAAAAACGGCGAGCAGTCCATCGACATGAACGGTCAGGGTTCGGTTGATTCGCTGATCTCGCAGACGCTGATCAAGGGTAACGGCGCCAAGCTGACCGACAAGAACACCGTGGTGGTCAAGTACACCGGTTGGCTTACGAATGGCAAGCAGTTCGATTCGTCCTGGGATCGCGATTCCACAATCGACGCCGATCTGTTCAGCGATTCCAGCGGCCAGCATCAGGTTATCGAGGGCTGGCAGAAGGGTCTGGTCGGCCAGACCGTCGGCTCTCAGGTTCTGCTGGTGATTCCGCCGGATCAGGCCTATGGAGATAAGGAGCAAGGTCCGATTCCCGCCAACTCCACGTTGGTCTTCGTAATCGATATTCTCGCCGCGTACTAAAAGATATAGCAGGGGCTCCCTCTGATGAGGGAGCCCCTGCTATATCTAGAACAGCCTGAGACTGTCGTCCTCGGTGCCTTTCATATCGTCGTAATCGAGGATGAGGCAGGTGAAGCCGCGGTCTTTGGCCAAGACCTGGGCTTGCGGCGTGATGGTTTGTGCGGCGAAGATGCCGTGCACCGGGGCCAGCAGCGGATCTCGATTGAGCAGTTCGCAGTAGCGAGTCAGCTGCTCGACGCCATCAATGCCGCCGTGACGTTTGATTTCCACAGCCACATGCTCGCCCTCGGCATTCACGGCCATAATATCCACTGGGCCAATGGCGGTCGGGTATTCGCGACGCACCAGCTTGGCTCCCTTGCCGATACGCTCGATTTGCTCGGCCAGATAGCGCTGCAGATGGTCTTCCACGCCATCCTTGATGAGACCCGGATCTTCGCCCAGATCATAGGTTTGGTCGGAATAGATATGCTGCAGCGTCACTTCAAGAATGTCCGAACCCTTGTCGGCGCTGACACGTAGCACCTTTTCCGGCTCACCAGCGGCGACACTTTCCGGGGAATGCGTCGCAGAATCACCATCCACAGCCCCACCAGCGACACTTTCCCGGGAATGTTGCGCGGATTTGGCGGCTGGGTCGATCTCACGAATCGTGCAGGGCGCGGTCATCCAGTTCAGCGGCTTGTAGGAGCCCAATTCGGAGAAAATCAACAGGCTGGAATCGGCCTTGATCAGCAATACGCGCTTGGCCAGGGGCAGTGAGGCGTTGAGGCGGCCCGAATACTCGGCCGAACAGTCGGCAACAATAACTCGCATAGGCCACCACTGTAGCGCAACACATGGCATACATAGCAAAAGGGGCTCTCTGGAAAACCAGAGAGCCCCTTAAGGAGTTGGTTCAGGTCACTCGGCGGTGCCGGAGTACTGGACGTCGTGGCCGCGCTCGACCGCCACGGTGAGTTTGTTCGAGTCGAAGGAAATGAATCCGTCGGTCACCTCGAACATGTGGCGATCGCCATCGGGCTCAACCACGGTGAGCGTACCCTGCTTGATCACCGTGAGCACAGGCTCATGGTCGGGCAGGATGCCCATGCCGCCCTCAGAGGCGGGAATGGTCACGCTCGTCGCCTCGCCGTGCCACACAGGGTGGTCAGCGGCGACGATGTTGACCTTCATCGTGGTTTTTTCCGCAGCCATCACGCACCCAGTTCCTTCTGCATGTTGTGCCACTTCTCTTCGAGGTCGTCGATGCCGCCGATGCCGGAGAACGCCTGCTCCGGGACGTCGTCGTACACGCCGTCGCAGATGCGGGTGAAGGCTTCGATGGTCTCGTCGGCCGGCACGTAGGAGCCGGGGCGACCGGTGAACTTCTCAGCCACATAGAAGTTCTGGCCGAGGAACTGCTCGATCTTACGAGCACGGTTCACGGTGGTCTTGTCCTCTTCGCCGAGCTCGTCGATACCGATCAGGGCGATGATGTCCTGCAGCTCCTTGTTACGCTGCAGAATCGCCTTGACGCGGTTGGCGCAGTCGTAGTGAGCCTGGCCCACGTAACGCGGATCGAGGATTCGCGAGGTGGAGCTCAGCGGGTCCACAGCCGGGTAGATACCCTTGGAGGCAATGTCACGAGAAAGCTCGGTGGTTGCATCCAAGTGGGCGAAGGTCGTGGCCGGGGCCGGGTCGGTGTAATCATCGGCCGGCACGTAAATGGCCTGCAACGAGGTGATCGAGTGACCACGGGTCGAGGTGATGCGCTCCTGGAGGGAACCCATCTCATCGGCCAGGTTCGGCTGGTACCCCACGGCGGAAGGCATACGACCCAGCAGGGTGGACACCTCGGAACCGGCCTGGGTGAAGCGGAAGATGTTGTCGATGAACAGCAGCACGTCCTGGTTCTGCACGTCACGGAAGTACTCTGCCATGGTCAGTGCGGTCAGCGGGACACGCAGACGGGTACCCGGCTGCTCATCCATCTGGCCGAAGACCAGTGCGGTCTTCTCAAGCACGCCGGCCTCGGCCATTTCGCCGATCAGATCGTTACCCTCACGGGTACGCTCGCCGACGCCAGCGAACACGGACACACCACCGTGGTTCTGGGCCACGCGCTGAATCATTTCCTGAATCAGCACGGTCTTGCCCACACCTGCACCACCGAACAGACCGATCTTGCCGCCCTGCACGTACGGGGTCAGCAGATCGATGACCTTGATGCCCGTTTCGAACATCTGGGTCTTGGACTCCAGCTGATCGAAGGCCGGCGGGTTGCGGTGGATAGGCCAACGCTCGGAGACGGTGATGGTCTCATCCGGCTTCTTGTTGAGGATGTTACCGGACACGTCGAAGACGTGGCCCTTGGTCACGTCGCCGACCGGCACGGAGATCGGGGCGCCGGTGTCGGAGACGGAGGCACCACGAACCAGGCCGTCGGTGGGCTTCAGAGCGACGCAACGGACCGTGGAATCACCGAGGTGCTGTTCGACCTCGAGGGTGATCTCGGTCTCCTTCGCCTCGCCTTCTTCCTTGGCGCTGGTGTTGACGATCGTTACTTTCAGGGCGTTGTAGATGTCGGGCAGATGACCCACCGGGAATTCAACGTCGATAACCGAGCCCTGGACGCGGGTGACGCGACCGTTGGTAGGCTCGGCCGCAGTGGTCTGGTTGTCAGCCATATGCGTTCCTACTCTTCCTTCTTGTTCAGCGCATCAGCGCTGCCGATGATTTCGGTAAGTTCCTGGGTGATCGAGGCCTGGCGGGAAGCGTTGAGCTTGCGCGTAAGGTCGTCGATCAGGTTTCGTGCGTTGTCGGTTGCCGTGTGCATGGCGTTCTGGCGGCTTGCGGTTTCCGACGCGGCCGCGGTCAGCAGGCACTCGTGGATACGGGACTGAATGTACTTCGGCAGAATCGCATCCAGTACCTTTTCGAGGCTGGGCTCGAAAGTGTACAGCGGAGCGACATCCGCAGTAGCCGGTGCCTCTTCATCAGGATCGGGCACCTTGGTCTCGTTTTTCACGATTTCGACCGGCAGCATGCGCAGCACGCGCACCTTCTGCACCACCATGTTGATGAACTCGGTGTAGACGATGTAGAGTTCGGAAACTCCACCCTTCTCAGCCGGCTTCATGTAGGCGTCCATCAAGGTGTTGGAGATCGTTTCAGCAATTTCCACGCCGGGCTGGTCGGTGTTGCCTTCCCACGTCGCCGCGATGTCACGATTACGGTACTTGTAGTACGTCGAACCGCGACGCCCGTACACGAACAGCTCCGGCTGCTTGCCTGCCGCATCGAGGCGGGACAGCAGCGACTCCGTTTCACGGATAATCGAAGAGGTGTACGGGCCGGCCATACCACGATCCGAGGTGAGGGCGAGAACAGCCACGCGCGGGTTCTTCTCGTCCTTCACCGCGATCGGATGCGTGATATGGGTGTGGGCCACCAACGCTTGCACGGCATCGAAAATCGCATCGGTGTACGGCTTCGCGTTCAGGGCCACATCACGGGCCTTGGCGATATGCGAAGACGCGATCATCTCCTGAGCGTTGAAGATCTTCGCCAACGACTCGGTGGAGCGGATGCGTGATTTCAATGCGAGTTGCGAGCCCATGGCTTACTTTTCTCCCGCCACGATCTTTTCCTGATCGACCGGCGCGGCCTTGTCAACGTCCGGCTTCTTCTCGACCAGCGGCTTGCCGGCGGAAGAGACGAACGTCGAACGGAACTCGTCCACGGCCTTATCGAGGGCAGCCTCGGTGTCGGCGGTGAATTCCTCGGTCTCGCGAATGGTCTTGAGGATATCGGTGTTGTGGTCGATGTAGTCCAGCAGTCCCTGCTCGAACGGAAGGACGTCCTTCAGGTCGAGGTCGTCGAGCTTGCCGTGGGTGCCGGTCCATACGGACACGACTTCCTGTTCCGGCGAGTACGGGTGGAACTGCGGCTGCTTCAACAGCTCGGTCAGGTGG
>OGQF01001812.1_pt1 | contig 13637 bp, 10 predicted proteins | sample 1553141 | NCBI WGS metagenome assembly OGQF01 (sample SAMEA2580005, study PRJEB22360) | human gut metagenome | biome: human gut; feature: human-associated habitat; material: faeces | place: Denmark | collected 2008/2010
AAGCACGCCTGATGGGGGGTTTGGGGGAGTTTTTTTAGCCGCTGGTATTGTCGGCTGCGTAGCCTTCTATATCGGCTTGGATGAGCTTGAGCGAGAAGGTCTTCGAGCGTCCTATGTCGTGATGCGCGTATTCTTCCCAGTTGGAGGGCCATGTGTTATCCTTGCCATACTCGCCGCTATAGCTGAATGCCTCGAAGGTACCGCCCTTGAGCCGGCCTATGATGAGTTTCTCCACGTTCTTTTTCTCGGTGTCGTCGTAGCCGTACCACGAGGTGGCGTCCCAGTGGTCGTCGGGATCGTATTCCATTGATATGCCTGTTGAGCCTTTTAGCTCGATATTATCGTGTCCGGCGTTGCGCACGGTGCCGCACCAGTCCCAGCCGCTGTTTAGCTCGGGGTCGCCGTATTGGTAGACTTGCAGTTTCTTGTTGGTGCGGCGGTGTAGGATGACGCAGATCTTGTCACGGTAGATGGTGGCGGCGAAGTTGGCGTAAGTTTTCCCGTCATCGAGCATACGAGTTTTCTTGTATTCTCCCTTTTTCATATCCACCTCGCCGATCCATATCTGGCCATTGGTATTATTCTTCCAGAGCACGTAGAAGCGATTGCGGTATACGATGATCTCGGCATCTTGGTATACGCCGAAATCATTGAGAAAGATCATTTTCTTACCGGTGTCGCCAACGGTGGATTGTTCCATTGTCCGGGTCTCGCCGTTCACCTCGAAAGCGATGAGGCGTATGGATGAGGGGCCGTTATTATCTATGTAGACCCCGTAGAGCTTCCCTTGGTAGTATTGTGCGTCGGTGAAGCAGTAATAGGCACCTCCGTCTTTATCGATATTGTGGAATTCTTTCACCTTATACAGTTCGGGATGTTGGCTGATCTGTGCCTTGACGGTGGTGGTAGAGGCACAGATAAGCAAAAATATGGCGATCAGCCGTATCGCTTGTGCTTTGAGTGTCGTTCTCATGTATATATCTGTTTAAGAGGTTTAGAAACTGATATTGAATTGTAACTGTACGGACTGCCTGTTGCCGAAGCTTCCGTTTACTCCGAGCGAGATGTTGTCAGCGAGGAAATAGTTCACCCCAGCCAAAGCGTACAGCTTGTGACGGGCGTGGAAAGTCTCGTCGATACGAACGGTATAGTCCTCGCCGGCATATGTCTTGGTGAACTCGTACCGGTCTTTCATCGTGTAGTCCTTGTAGAGGATGCCGGCATAGGGCACGAAATTCCCCAGTGCGTATCCGGCCACCACGGGCACGGCCCACTCTAGGTAACGGCGGTTGAGGCTGAGGTCTCGCAAGGGGATGGTCTTGCCTTGGTAATACACCTCGGTGGTCATGTTATCGCTGTTGGCATAGCGCACGCCGGGTTGGGTAGACATGAAAAAGCGGTCGGTGAAGGCATGGCCGTAACCTAGCCCTCCGCTGTAGATGGGTACCATGTTCTTGCTGAAGATGGTACTGCTTAGGTCGTCATCATCTCGGAAAGTCTCCTCGTGGGTGAAGTTGGTGGTGCCAATACCTGCCCATAGGCTGAGATTATCCCATATACGGTAGGAGAGACGCAGGGAAATACTGTTCATGATGAGTCGGTGACTTACCGACTGATTGTCCTCGTCGATTTGTTCGGATGTCCAATTCTCCGGGTTTCCCATCTGCCCATCTTCATCCACGCCAAATGACGTGGTGGAGAGCCAAGGGGTACTGGTATCGTGACTTCCGTTGATCTGTAAGTTGAAACGTTTTTCCCCCGTAGGATATTTGTCTAAGGGGATCAATATATCCGCCTTGGCTTGATAGACAGTAAAAACGGATAAGAGTAGGAGTGTAAAATGTCTCATATCGCTATTTATTTAGTTGAATCATTTACGTTGTTATAATATAGGTTGGCGAAGTACTCGATGGGAGTGTTGCCCGTCACCTCCTTGAATTGGCGGTAGAAAGAGGTACGGGAGGTAAACCCAGCCGTCTTGTATAACTCCTGCGGCTCTTGTGTGAGGCACTTGGAAAATTCCCGTATGAGGTACTCTACCCGATAGATAGCCAGCCAGCGACTGAAGTTCATACCCGTCTGATTGTTCAAGGTAGAGGATAGCCGGGTACGGTTCGTGCAAGCGAGGTTGGCCAACTGGCACAAATTGAACTGTGGATCGAGATAAGGCTTCTTATCCTCCATGATTTGTAAGATGCGGGCATATAGCCTGCGTTCGATTAGGGATGGCTTTTGCTTTTCTTCCATATTGGTACTGTCTTAAGTAACCCGCATAAGAGGGACTTGCGAGGTCAAATATAGACAGTCCCATTTGGTAAATCAAGGGATGAGAAAAGATGCGAACGTATTGAAACTTGATCCGAACGATCTGGTACACCAAAGGCCGTAAAGCCCCTGCATCAAAGGCTAGACACGTACTTTAACAGATTATTTGCCGGTCTCTTTTCGTACGTTTCTGTATTGGTTGGGCGTAAGTCCGGTGACTTGCCGGAACTGCCGGAAGAAGGAGGTTCGGGAGGTGAAGCCTGATTCGGAGGCTAGTGCGGTGATGTCGCTGTCGGGACGTAGGGCGACGAGCGAAAGGAGGTGGTGTACCCTGTATTCAGCCAGCCAACGACTGAAGTTCATTCCCGTCTGCCTATTGAGGGTGGTGGATAGTTGTGTTCGGTTAGTACCCACTAGACGGGAGAGGGTCACAAGGTCGAGATTAGGATTTAAGAAAGGCTTTTGCTCTTTCATAACTGATAGGATTCGTTGATATAGGAGATTATCAGCTTTTGTTGTGACCTCGGTGTTTGCCTCTGAATGATCTGGTAGCTTTATTTGTGGCCGGGAGATTAGCGGAAGCGGATCGTGTATTAGCAACCAAGCTGCATGATGGCTTATCAATAAATCGAATAACTGGCGTAGGCGACGGCGATGATTTCTCCACCAAAGATATCCTCCGGTTAGGATAGCCATGAGTAAAATAATGATTCCGGTTAGGATATACTGGATGAGCCGTGCCTGTTCCGCCTCCATCTTCTGACTTTTTAAGCGGGTGGATAATAGTTCGTTTTGTAGGCTTTCGCTGATCATCTTTCGGCGTATGTTCATTTGCTCTTGGGCATAATGGGATTGTAGGGAGTCAGCCCGGTTTGCCTGTTGGATGGCTTCCGATTGATTTCCGGTCGTATAATAGCATTCGGACAACATACGTGCCACACGCACCTTATATTCTTCGATATTGTCTTTGTTCCTCAAGAGAGGCGTGGCGACATTATTGAATGAGACTCTGTCTAATTCCTCCAATACGGATAGTGCCTCTTTGTTTTTTCCATGTTTCCGGAGAGAGACGGCGTATTCCATGAAGAGTTGATATTGCAGATAGCTGATCGTGTGTATTTGGTGTTTCGCCTGAAAGTGGCGGATATCGGTAATGCATCGTTTGGTCCATTCCTCCGCTTCGGCGGTCTTTCCCGTACGGCTTAATGCTATAGCTTTTACTAAGTGAGGAGAGCTTATCACTTTATATTTCAAGTTCACCAATGCTGAATCCGCATAGATGAGTGCTTGGGGATATAATCCACATTCAAGACAAGCGTTAGCCGCCGTGATATACCAGTTTTGAGGATTTATATATGCATATTTTCGTGCCTCGTTTATCCATCGCTCGCATTCTGCGGGTTGGCGTGTCTGTGCGTGAAGAAATGCCATACGCAGGTGATTCATGAGAAGGTGCTTGTCTTTTATGCGGATGGCATAAGGTTTCATGCGGTCGAGTAGCATTCTCGCATGAGCCGTGTCCTGTAATCTGCAATAGCGAGTGTATATGATTTGGCGGGTTGCCAGCAAAAGCGAGTCATTCCCTATTTCTTGGGCATGGGTTTCTATCTCTTCGCATAGCTGGTCGTTCAAGCGACCGCTCAACAAAGAATAATCATTCAGTTGCGCTATTTGCTGATCCAATTGCTGCTTGGGTGGAAGAAGAGAGTGGGAGTCGCAGGCGTAAAGGACTGACAGTAGGAATATGTAAAGTATGCTTGTTTTCATGATGTCATAGTTTTATTTGTAATTCCAGACCGAAAAAAGGCTGGGTATTTTGTTGAAGGTAAGATCTCGTGCTGGCCGAATAGCGAGTGGGGCGTAAATCGGCGAGGTTGTTGGCAAAGAATGCCAGCGTGATGTGCTCTCCGAAAGCTTTGTTTACCCGAATATTCAGCATACCATATGGTTTATAAGAGTTTGGTAGGAATCGTTCCGGTGCGGTGGTGGAGAGTAAAGGCGCAAAGGCTGGATCCTCTTTCTGTGCCTCGGTGAACGGATGTATGATTCCGTCTGTTCCACACCAATATAGGGGCCATACATTCTCGCCAGTGCTACCGTTGTAGAGCGTACGATATTTATAGAGCCATATCATTTGCCACGTAAGGGTAGTGACCAGTCCGATTTGGGGGATACGGGTGATGAAACGGAAATTCGTGGAGATGATCTCCGAACGACTTTCATTTCCCGGTCCGCCTTGCTTGTCGTAAAAACCTACGTAGGGGTATTCTGTTTTATCTGTGTACTGGATCGGCCAGATCCCGTTAAGGGCTGTATTCTTTTCTCGTACATATAACCAGATCCCGTCTACGATTAGGGAGGTACGCAAGGGTGAGAAAGTCCCGAGGTCCGCTACCATCTCGATCCCATGTTTCTTCCTATGGAGTGTATTGACTGGTACAGATACCGGCGTGTAACTATATTTCTCTTGATAAGGGACAGCCTTACCGTTCACCCATACCTGTCCATCTTTGTATTCAGGACGAAGTTGGGCGGTTGGTAGATAATCATATTCCCGATAGCTGAATGGAATATATTGTGCCGAGGAGGAAAAGCCATCCGTTTGTTTCTCGAAAAAAGCGGTCATGTCTAGTCGGATGGCCGGAGTCTTCCCTATAAGGCCAACCTCTATCTTTCGATTTACGGTAGGTTTTAATTTCATATTTTGTTCCATTCCGGGGGCATGTGTCGTGAGAATACCAAGGGTGTTTCCACTTTCATTGCTATCATTATAATAGAAAGAGACCTTATCATTATAAATAGCTTCCGGGTAGAGTTTATCCAATGTCGGCATGAAACTGATCCATCCGAGCCCACCTTTTAAACTCAATGTATAGCCGGAGGGAGAGGAGAAGAGAGACCATAAGAGATTCAGGCGAGGTTCTGTCTGATAGATTAAGGCATAATCCCGGCTTTTCAATCCTTGATTTCTTAATCCGGCTTCTACATGGAGGTTGGAAGTCCGGTATGTGGCCTCAATGAAGCCACCGAACGTATGCAAGGACGGGATTTCCCGGAATGAGCGGGGACGGATAGATGTAGAAGGAGGCCTCTGCCGATCGAAATCCCTGCCTCGCCCTTCGTTACCCTCACTACGGTATGAGAATCCGGCTACTAAGCTGATCTCCCTCCCTTGTCGTAGAGGGAATAAGGTAGACGCCAGCATCTCGGTTTCTACATAAAAAGGTCGGCTTTCATTGACTAATGTGTACATGTAGTTTGAGGATAAAACACGGGCTTCCCATTCGCCGCTCTCTTTCTGGTCTGTATAAAGCTGGCTAGAGGCATTGTTGACCTGACTCTTTGTTTGTTTGCTTTTTTGAAGGGAACCGTCTATTCTCAGAGACAGCTTCTTGAGCCAACGTCGGTCGGGTTGCCATTCCCCTTGTATGGAAAATCGCTGATCCAATCGTTGTCTTTGCGTATGATTCTGCTCGTTGACGAATTGCTTTTCCTTTCCTATGCGAGAGGTGTAAGTAAGGCTTAATTCTAGTTTTTTCCCTGCGGGCAACCAATGGTAAAGGTTTGCCAAGCGTATGCCGCCGGTATGGAAATCGCCTTGGCTGGTATAGTCCGCTAACAGGTTGAGCGTATGGCCTTGTGGGGAGATACAGAAGCCTTTTCCAAGCATATATTGTTTCAGTTTCGGATTGTAACGTATGCTGGTGGAGAGAGGCATTCTACCTTGATGAGTCTTGAGTAATAATACGCTATTTGTTAAGTTTCCGTACCGGGCAGAAGGTATTCCCCGGATGATTTCCGCCTCTTTCACTTGGTTGAGAGATAGAAAACGGGCATCATATCCTTCGTAAGGCTCGTTGATGCCGGTGTTGAAATGAAGAGGAGAGCCGTCTACCCATATTTGGGCACCCATAGCTGCGTTCTTATGAAATTGGTTTACCCCGTTCTTTAAAGAAACCTCCCGCACTGAGAAATATTGTGCGTCTGTCACCCCAGAATTATTGGTGAGACCTCCCGGTAATAATTGTGTCAGATCAGCGATCGTGATCGGTTGCGTGTGTTCCAATGTTGATGCAGGAAGCAAGGAAACCGTACCCGGAGTCTTAGACTCGATGGCTGTTACCAAAATGTTGGGTAAATAGAAGGACAGAGTATCCGGTTGCTCTTGCCCGTGAAGGTAATTGCCCGGATGAAGTGATGACAATAAGAGAAATATCGTCACGATCCTTATTGGTATTTTGTACAAAGTTGAGTAACGCATAGTATTAGACCTATTTATAGCCAGATGACAATACTGAAGTTTCCACCCCCTCCGAGGGTCGATTGAGGACTTGTCGTTTGTTCGAGACTACCCTTTAAACGAAATCCCGCTGATAAGGCGGAATGAATGGGATGCCGATATTCCATTTCCGTACCGATACCCAGACGGGTTGCCGTGCGAGCAATAAAATCCTCGTTCACTTTTTGCATGTTCTGCTCTAGCTTGATTTCTGCTGAGCCATTCTCATCCTTCTGCGTTTCCTTCTCCCATTTGATCTCGGTACCATAGCCCGATACGATATACACGGACGGGCGGATACTTAGCTTGTTTTCTTTAGGTAGGCGGATTTGTCGAAAAAACGCAATCTCTCCGTGGAAGAGCCCTGTATATTGTTTGACCGTAAAAGGATATATGTAGAAATCATTTTCCAAACGATTCCATCCGACAGTCATTTGCCATGTGGATACCTTTTCGCCCGAAGTATCATTCTTTGTCGCCTCGTAACTTAGTTGGGTAGATAACATCCGTTGCCTTGCTAGGCGATAGGTGGCGAATGTAGTCCATATGGCAGACGAGCTTGTGGTGGGATTCCGTTGTAATATGCGGTTGGCCGTAGTTTGGTTGAATCGGGCTGTGGGCGACCAGATATGCGTCCACGATTTATTCGTTCGGGTAAAACGACCTTGGTAACTGATTTGATGCAGCCGTTCTTCCCAGCCTCTCAAGTTGCCGGAGTTATTTGGATTGTCCGCTAATTGCTGGGTCTCGTAGAAGAGATCATGGAAAAGACTCCAATGCTCTTTTAGGGTTTCCGTTTGCAAGGAAACACCTAGGCGTTTTCCTTGGCTGCGAAACAGGAAACTTCCCGATAATTCTTGCATCGGAAGCCAATAACCCAGAGGAAATGTATAAAGTTTATCTTTACTATCCGTATCATACGTTAATTCCTCTGTTCGATGGGTATAATGGATCGAGGCTCCAAAACGTCTGCGTACTTGTTCGTAAACGATACCTCCTGATATCCGGATTAAGTGTGCCATCCCATGGTAGATATGGTAAGAGGAGCGATCTTCGTTGCTTGTAGCTGTATAGTCTCCATCTATCCCGACCTTGATTTTCGGGGATAAGACGTAAGCCGCTTGTCCGTAGATCCTGTATTTCTCGATGCGTTGTGGCTCTCCCAAGGAATCGCCGGCCGTAATCAGATAGTCCGGTTGCGATAATAAATTCCATTTTCTCCCTTCCAGTAGGCTTTGCGACCAATCGATACCACCCGCCAGCCAAAGCAGACCCAGCTTTCGGTTACCGGATACATAAGCCCTATAGGTCTGTGTTTGATCCGGCTGGTCGCTGGCAGGTAAGGCGGCTTGATGGATCAAATAACTTAAACCAGCTTCCATAGCGCTGTCCTTAGGCACATAGCTGATGCTGACAGGATTGGCGGATAAAGCCCATGCGCTCTCTTGTTGAGCCCATGACCGTGAGGCATAGACAGATAGTGATATCATATATAGAATGATAGTGATCTTCATAGAGGCTTACCGTTTTAAGGAAGGTGGACTTTTCTCGAAATCCTCGGCGGTGTTATTGGAATCTTTCCAGCGGAAGCGTTTCCCCTCTTGCTCAGATTTCCGACGCATTGCCAGGCAGGAGCCGCCGGACGTGGCTATACCCGGACTCACATCCATAGAAGATGGGATACGTGTGTAAGCTACCGGAGAGGTTGAAGAGACGAAATGTGCGATATCGAGTACCCAATCATCGGGTATATGGAGGTATTTTAGCGTATTGAAACTCTCAGGTTCTTTTTGGATGTGATCCGGATTGGCGATCCATTCTCTTAAGTCCGTTTTGGGACGGAACAAGAGGATCGTCGGGCCGTTCATGGAAAACAGATAGGAGAAACCGGTGCCACGCCATACCAAGTTTAGAGGTTTTACACCGGCGGAGATTTGGCTTCCGGTCAAGATAGGATCCCAAAAAGCCCATTCCACGCTGGATAAATCGAGCGAGGCCGGAACTCCCACTTCGCTATTGGTATGGTTTATGGCGTTAATCGCTATCGTTTGTCGCTCCCCCGGTTGAATGGGATATTCGGCTCCCGTTCCCGGAAACTCCCAGCACATCATGAATAAAGGTATTTCTTTCATATCGGTATGGAGCATCCATCCGGAAGGCTTTGTCACGCTTACGGGTCCTGCTTGTGCGATACATAGGCCATCTAGGAAAATCAAGTCATCGGAGTTATTGACCAACGTGAGGTATTGATCTTTGTTATAGACATTTTTCCCGTCAGGCCAGAGACAACCGCTGAAATAAATCTCGCTAATCAGCAGACGGCCTCGTTCGGACACTTCCAAAGGTATTTCCACGGATCGTTCTTCTCCATTGGCCTCGAACTGGATATTGGAGAGGCTACCACTCAATATATAATCCCTGTTGCCAGTCGTGGTTTCCTGATTTGCGGAGATTGCGCATATGCCAGCGGTTAGTTCAAATAGAGCTAGTCCATTTGTGTCGGTGGTCGTGGTGTAGACACAGCCTATACTTTGATTGATTAGTGTGACCGGGATATTCGCCAAGGAGATATCTGCGTATCCGGAAGGTTTCTTCAATTGGATATGGATACTCCCCGTTTTGAAATACTCATTCTCGCATCCTGCCAGAAAACACAGACAGAGCAGGTGGGTGAGGAGAGAAAGATGTTTGTCTATCATGAATATGGGGCATTGTGCTTAATAACTGTAGACAAATATATGTGATTTTTTTATATTTCCATTTAGGAGCTAAAAACATTAACATGTGTTCTTCTTATTTCGGTAGCTTCAGCACGAACCGGATCAAGGCCACGAACACCTTCCCGTACCGGTCCAGCTTGATTTGCCCCACGCCCCGGATGTCGCTGAACTGGTCCAAGGTGACCGGTTTCTTCTCCACCATGTCTTCCAAGGAATCGTCGGAGAAGATGATATAAGCCGGCGTATGCTCTCGCTCGGCGATTTGCTTGCGAAGCTGTCGGAGGGAGTCCAGCAAGGTCTCGTCCGTGGAGGCGGACCGGATCGGCCGGATCGGCTGGGCCTTGAAGGAGGATTTCCGCTCGCCTCTCCGGACGGGGCGTGTCAGCTCATCCGGTTCCCGATAGATGACGAGCTGGGCCTTTTGCTCCCCGTACAGGACACGCCTGCCTAACGGGGTCATCCGCAAGACACGCTCGGCGGCGTAGTCGATCTCCATGTACCCGAGTTGGATCATCTGGTAAATGTACTCCTTCCATTCCTTATAAGAGAGGTCCCGTCCGGCGCCGTACGTCTTTAGCTTATCGTATCCTCTCTCCAAGAGTTCCGCCCGACCGGAGGCACGTAATATGTCGATCAGCATTGGCATGCCTACATGCTCGCCGGTCCGGATGACGGCGCTCAGCGCTTTTTGTATCAAGACACTGCCATCGAAGCGTTGCGGAGGGTTCTTGCACACGTCGCAGTTGCCGCAATCATGGTCCGCTTCCTCGCCGAAGTAACTGAGCAGGACACGGCGGCGGCACATATCGGACTCGCAATACCGTCTCATCCGGTTTAGCTTCTCCAAGTTCACCTCGCTTTGGCCACTCTCCTCGGCGAAACGGCGAAGTACGATCAAGTCGCTCAAGGAATAGAACAGGAGGGTATCGCTTTTCATCCCGTCCCTTCCGGCACGGCCGATCTCTTGGTAGTAATTCTCGATACTCCCCGGCATGCTGTAATGCACGACCCAACGGACATTACTCTTGTCGATACCCATCCCGAAAGCTACCGTGGCGCACACCACGTCCACCCGGTCGTTGATGAAATCGTTCTGGGCCTGTTCCCGTTGGGCGGGCAGGAGGCCGGCGTGGTAGGCGATCGCCTTGATATTATACATCGCCAACTCATCGGCCAGCTCGGTCGTATCGTTGCGGCGCATGCAATAGATGATACCGCTCTGCTCCCGGTGCCCCCGGATGAAATGGACGATGGCGGCGATCTTCTCTTTCTTGTTAAGTCCCCGGCGTACCGTGAGGGAGATATTCGGGCGGTCGAATGACGATATGAACGTTTGGGGCGTGCGAAGCCGTAACTGCTCTAGGATATCCTTCCGGGTGATTTTATCGGCGGGGGGGGGCCGGGGCACGCACCGGGCCCCCGGCGGCGGACTTTCGGGAAACGTTCCTTCAAGATCGCCAGTTGCGTGTATTCCGGACGGAAGTCATGTCCCCAATGCGATACGCAATGCGCCTCGTCGATAGCGATGAGCGAGATGTCCAGCCGGGGCAGGAACCAGTCCGCTTCCATCTTGATCCGTTCCGGGGAGATATACAATAATTTGATCTTGCCCTGCACGCAAAGTTGCTTCACCTGTTGTTGCTCCTCTTCCGGCATCATACTGTTCAACGCCGCCGCCGGGATGCCGTTGGCGATCAACCCCTCTACTTGATCCTTCATCAAGGCGATCAAGGGGGACACCACCAAAGCCGTACCCGGCAGATAGATAGCCGGTAGCTGGAAACAGATCGACTTGCCTCCACCCGTGGGCATCAGCACCAACGAGTCCTCTTTCTGTAAGATACGCTGTATGATGTCCGCCTGCAAGGGACGGAAGGAGGTATATCCGAAGAACTTCTTCAGTAGTAGTAATAATTCTTTCATATCGCTTTACGGGCATAAAAAGCGCAAAGATAGTTTATATCATAAAGTTTTACTACCTTTGCCCGCATTATTTACATAACGAGCCGTGATGGCTCACCCTATTTTAGAATGACATTTGAAGATTTAGATTTGATAGAGCCGATATGTAAGGCTCTCGTGCAAGAAGGTTATACGACTCCAACACCTATACAATCAGAAGCGATTCCCATCGTTTCGCAAGGTTATGATTTATTGGGTTGCGCCCAGACAGGAACCGGTAAGACGGCGGCGTTCTCCATCCCGATTATCCAGCGGTTATATCTCCAGAAGAAGAAAGGTTACAAACGGGGTATCAAGGCATTGATCCTTACGCCTACCCGTGAGCTTGCCATCCAGATCGGAGAGAGCTTTGCCGCTTACGGCCGTTTCGCCGGATTACGCCATACGGTGATATTCGGCGGGGTGGGACAGAAGCCCCAGACGGAAGCCTTGGAAAGAGGCATCGATATATTAATCGCTACGCCGGGACGTCTGCTGGACTTGATCGGACAAGGATTCATCCACTTGGATACCTTGGAGTATTTCGTCTTAGACGAGGCGGACCGTATGTTGGACATGGGCTTTATCCATGACATCAAGCGTATTTTACCGTTATTGCCCAAGAAACGCCAGTCCTTGTTCTTCTCCGCTACCATGCCCCCTGAGATCGAGCGCTTGGCAGGTACGATCTTGAGCGAGCCGCAAAAGGTGGAAGTAACCCCGGCCTCATCGACCGTGGACGCAATCGACCAATCCGTTTATTTCGTCGAGAAGGCCGAGAAGATCAACTTGCTGAAAAGCTTGTTGGAGAACCCGGAACTGGAATCCGTATTGATCTTTACCCGTACGAAACACGGGGCGGACAAGGTGGCCCGTGTCTTGTCGAAAGCGGAGATAGGGGCGGAGGCGATCCATGGCAACAAGAGCCAGACCGCCCGCCAGCGTGCCTTGACGAATTTCAAGGAGCATACGACCCGTGTGCTGATCGCTACGGATATCGCCGCCCGTGGAATCGACGTGGATCATCTGACGCACGTCATTAACTATGAGCTTCCTAACGTACCCGAGACTTATGTACATCGGATCGGGCGTACGGGTCGTGCGGGCCGTGAAGGTGTGGCTTTCTCTTTCTGCGACGCCGAGGAGGTACCTTTGTTGAAAGATATCCAGAAACTGATCGGCAAGGAAGTCCCCGTAGCCGGTGGCCATATGTATGAGACCAAGGAGGTGAAAGCCGCCGTAGCCGAGAAGAAAGAAGCGATCAAGCAAGAGTCGAAACGCCGTAATATGTTCGGAAGCAAACGTGACGGCAGTTACTGGCGTAACAAGAAGCGTGCCGCCAATTCCTCTAAGTAATCTAAGTTATTGTATTGCAACGATGTATAGTGCCAGTCCTTTCCATAGCATTGGCACAGTCGTGCCACGCCGGTGGCATAGCCGTGCCACAACGATGGCAAGGGCGTGCCATAAGGATGGCACAGCTATGCCACCCATATGCCACCCGGTTCGTCACCTAAGTATCCAAACAGTCCGCTTTAGCGAGCTGTTTGGCGCTATTACCCTATACTTTCTTTTAAAATGAGGTAATCTCTGGAATATTTCATTATTTTTGTGATTCAATTGTGAGTGAAACTTAAGGGTTGACGTTTGTGCTGATTGTAAAGGAGGACATAATATCTCGGATCAATAATGGCGATGCCAAAGCATTTGAACAATTATATACGACCTTCTACGTGTACTTGTGCGCCGTAGCGACTAAATATGTCTATAATTCGGAGGCGGCACGTGAGATCGTTAATGATGTTTTTATGAATGTATGGAATCACCATTCGGCGTTAATACATCCGGTAAACGCTTATTTAATTCGCTCGGTACGTAATTATTGCCTGAATTATTTAAGAGATAAACGCCAGCAAGAAGTCCCTTTATCAGATGTACAAGAAAACTTATTGTCGATACAAGAGTTGCAGATAGACGCCGATCCCCATCCGTTGGCTTATCTGGAGAATAAGGAATTCGAGGAGAAAATCTATCGTGCCGTGGATTCCTTGCCCGCTAAATGCCGGGATATCTTCGTGCAATATCTTTACCATAACAAGACCTATGAGGAAATAGCGATAACAAATCATATCAGTTCCAGTACGGTACGAGTACAGATCAAGATCGGTTTGGCGAAGTTGCGTGAACTTTTAGGCGATCTTTACCCTCTTTTCTTACTTATATTTAATTTTTTCGAAAAATAATTGGAATCTCCTTAAACGGAATCTCTAAAACATGTGTATATAATAGAAACCGGGTTAAAAACCGGCTCCTTTGTTAATATCATGGAAATAGAGAATAAACACATAGAAGATTTAATTTATAGCTACCTCATGGGAGATATATCCGAGGAGGGGCGAAATGAATTACTACAATCGTTGGAAACGGATGAC
>OGQF01001813.1_pt1 | contig 13627 bp, 9 predicted proteins | sample 1553141 | NCBI WGS metagenome assembly OGQF01 (sample SAMEA2580005, study PRJEB22360) | human gut metagenome | biome: human gut; feature: human-associated habitat; material: faeces | place: Denmark | collected 2008/2010
GAAATGTGGCAGGGAGATCAAAAAACAGACGGTAGATCAGATGGTAGATCAGATCATGACACTCCCGGAGCGCACAAAGATCCAGCTTTTAGCACCGGTCGTGCGCGGAAGAAAAGGGGAGCACCAGAAGCTCTTAGAGCAGGCAAAGCGCAGTGGTTATGTGCGCGTTGTCGTGGATGGCAATTTGTATTCACTGGATGAAGAAATCAAGTTAGAGAAAAATAAAAAACACAACATTGAAATTGTAGTGGACCGACTTTCAATTCGGGAGGGAATTGAAAAACGAATGACAGATTCCGTGGAAAGTGTACTTTCACTTGCGGAAGGGCTTCTGATCGTAGATATCATCGGCGGAGAACCGATGAATTTCAGTCAGAGTTTTTCCTGCCCGGACTGTGGAATTAGTATTGAAGAAATTGAGCCGAGAAGTTTCTCGTTTAACAATCCGTTTGGTGCCTGCCCGACTTGTTTTGGGCTGGGATACAAGATGGAATTTGATGAGGATTTGATGATACCGGATCCGACACTCAGCATTCAGCAGGGAGCAATCGCAGTGATGGGCTGGCAGTCCTGTACAGAAAAGTCAAGCTTTACACGTGCGATTTTGGATGCGTTGTGTGAAGAATACCATTTTGATCTGGAGACGCCGTTTCAGGACTATCCGAAAGAGATTCACGATGTTTTGATTTACGGAACAAACGGGAAATCTGTGAAAGTACATTACAAAGGACAGCGTGGAGAAGGTGTTTATGATGTGGTCTTTGAAGGACTGATCAAAAATGTGGAGCGCCGCTATCGCGAAACGGGGTCTGAGACAATGAAGGCAGAGTATGAGACTTTTATGCGGATTACTCCATGTTCCGAATGTAAAGGTCAGAGATTGAAAAAAGGTTCTCTTGCGGTAACTGTGGGAGAGAAAAATATTGCAGAACTCACAGCATTTTCAATCGATAAGCTGCAGAAATTTTTACAGGGGCTGGAACTGACAGAGACGCAGCTGATGGTCGGAGAACAGATCTTAAAAGAAATCAAAGCGCGGATTCAGTTTTTGCTGGATGTAGGACTGGACTATCTGACGCTTGCCAGAGCGACAGGGACACTATCCGGCGGGGAAGCGCAGAGAATCCGGCTGGCAACTCAGATTGGTTCCGGACTTGTTGGTGTGGCCTATATTCTGGATGAACCGAGTATCGGACTGCATCAGCGGGACAACGACAAGTTGCTTGCCACATTGAAGCATCTCCGCGATTTGGGAAATTCTCTGATTGTAGTAGAGCATGACGAAGATACGATGCTGGCGGCTGACTGCATTGTGGATATCGGCCCGGGAGCTGGAGAGCATGGTGGACAGGTTGTTGCAGTGGGAACGGCTCAAGAGTTGATGGCAAACGAAAAATCAGTGACCGGAGCGTATCTGAGCGGACGCCTCAAGATCCCGGTTCCGGAAAAAAGAGAGAAACCGACCGGATATTTGAAAGTAGTAGGCGCAAAAGAAAATAACCTGAAAAATATCGATGTCAAGTTTCCGTTGGGAATCATGACATGTGTGACAGGAGTGTCCGGTTCCGGAAAAAGTTCTCTTGTCAATGAGATTTTATACAAAACACTTGCCAAAAAACTGAACCATGCAAGAACAATTCCGGGAAGGCATACGAGAATTGAAGGGCTGGAGCAGGTAGATAAAGTGATCGACATTGATCAGTCTCCGATTGGAAGAACACCGCGTTCCAATCCGGCAACATATACGGGTGTATTTGATTTGATTCGTGATTTGTTCGCAGCAACACCGGATGCAAAAGCGAGAGGCTATAAAAAAGGAAGATTCAGCTTCAATGTGAAGGGCGGACGCTGTGAGGCCTGCAGCGGAGATGGAATCATTAAGATTGAGATGCATTTCCTGCCGGATGTATACGTACCGTGTGAAGTGTGTGGAGGAAAACGCTATAACAGAGAAACTCTGGAAGTGAAATATAAAGGAAAGACAATTTATGATGTATTGAACATGACGGTGGAAGAGGCGTTGGAATTTTTTGAACATGTTCCGAGTATCCGGAGAAAAATGGAAACACTCAACGATGTTGGTCTGTCTTATATCCGACTGGGACAGCCATCTACGACATTATCCGGAGGAGAAGCCCAGAGAATCAAACTGGCAACAGAGTTAAGCCGCAGAAGTACAGGAAAGACGGTATATATTCTGGATGAGCCTACAACAGGACTGCATTTTGCAGATGTGCATAAGCTGACAGAGATTTTGCGACGTTTATCAGGTGACGGCAATACGGTGATCGTGATTGAACATAATCTGGATGTGATCAAAACAGCAGATTATATTATCGATATTGGTCCGGAAGGCGGAGATAAAGGTGGCACAGTCGTCGCGAGCGGGACACCGGAAGAAATTGCAGCAAATGAGAAATCGTATACAGGCAAATATATTGCTGCAATTCTGAATAAAAAATAAAAATGTGCAAAAGGGGTTTCCAAGTGAAATAAATTTTATTATACTTAAATATGCGAGTATCTGAAGCCGAAGAGAAGACAGATCAGATTATAAATGAACTGAGAAATACAAAAGAGGGGAAAAAGAATTTGTAAGGCTGGAGGAGAAAAGATGGCTGTAGATATCGGAATAGATTTGGGAACCGCAAGTGTTCTTGTATACGTGAAAGGAAAAGGGGTTGTTTTAAAAGAACCATCTGTAGTAGCGTTTGACAGAGATACGAATGTAATAAGAGCGATCGGAGAGGAAGCACGGCTGATGTTAGGCAGAACACCGGGCAATATTGTAGCAGTACGTCCTCTCAGGCAGGGTGTGATCTCAGATTATACAGTAACTGAAAAGATGATTCAGTACTTTGTAAGAAAAGCAATCGGAAAAAGAACGTTTAAGAAGCCAAGAATCAGCATTTGTGTACCGAGCGGTGTGACAGAAGTAGAAAAAAGAGCTGTAGAAGAAGCTGCGTTTGCGGCAGGAGCAAGAGAAGTACATCTCATTGAAGAGCCGGTGGCAGCAGCAATCGGAGCAGGAATAGATATCGGAAAGCCATGTGGTAATATGATCGTGGATATTGGAGGCGGAACTGCAGATATTGCTGTAATTTCGCTGGGTGGCGCGGTCGTGCATACCTCGATTAAAATTGCCGGGGATGATTTTGATGAAGCAATTGTACGGTATATGCGGAAAAAGCATAACCTTCTGATCGGGGAGCGGACTGCTGAAGATATTAAGATCAAAGTCGGCACGACATATCCTCTGATTGAGGAAGAGAGTATGGAGGTCAGAGGGAGGAATCTGGTGACAGGGCTTCCAAAGACGGTAACAGTGACTTCCTCGGAGACAGAAGAAGCACTTCGCGAGACATCAGGGAAGATTGTGGAAGCGGTTGTTTCGGTATTGGAACAGACTCCGCCGGAGCTGTCTGCCGACATTCTGGATCGGGGGATTGTTCTGACTGGCGGTGGGGCAATGCTGCGAGGTCTGGAAGAGCTGATAGAGGAAAAGACAGGTATCAATACAATGACGGCAGAAGATCCGATGAAAGTAGTAGCGATCGGAACCGGACAGTTTGTGGAATTTATGAGTGGCAGGAAGGATTTCTGAGAAGAAATCAGGATGGGACAGGCTGCTTCGGCAACAGAATGAAGATTCTGTATGTCGGGGGAGTCTGTCTTCTATTGTAGGACTGTTAAACAGAAAAAATATGCAAGAATACATGTATACAATGTTGAGGCTGCATAAAATGGGAGGAAGAAGTGGAGATTGTAACAGGATACGTGGAACATATTGTGTTTCGCAATGAAGAAAATGGATATACAGTATTTCAGCTGGAAAGTGAAGCGGGCGAAGTAACCTGGGTAGGAAACCTGAATTTTATCAGCGAAGGAGAGCGCCTGGAAATTAAGGGAGATTATGTGAATCACAATATTTACGGAAGCCAGTTGAAAATCAGTTCTTACGAGATGAAGGAACCGGAAGATCTGATCTCCATAGAGCGGTATCTTGGTTCCGGTGCGATCAAAGGAGTCGGTGCAGCTCTGGCAGGAAGAATTGTAAGGAAGTTTAAAACAGACACCTTTCGTATTATAGAAGAAGAGCCGGAACGGCTTGCAGAAGTGAATGGAATCAGCGAACGCAAAGCAAGGGAGATCGCGCTGCAGGTGGATGAGAAAAAAGGAATGCGCAAAGTGATGATTTATTTACAGAACTTTGGAATCAGTACAGCACTGGCAGCAAAAATCTATCAGAAGTATGGCAGTAAAGTGTATGAGATCCTGGAAACCAATCCTTACAAACTTGCGGATGATATCGAAGGTGTTGGGTTTAAAACTGCGGATGAGATTGCGGCAAAGATTGGAATACATACAGACTCTGATTTCCGGATCCAAAGCGGGATTTTTTATGTGCTTCAGCAGTCCATGACAGAAGGACATGTATATTTGCCGAAGGATGTTTTAGAGGTAAGGACCTCCAGGCTTCTTGGTGTTGAGATTGAAGGAATTGAAAAATATATCATGGATCTTTGCATGGAACGAAAGACAGTTATGAAAGAAATAGAAGGAGAGATCCGTATCTACCCGTCCCGCTTTTATTATATGGAACTGAATGTTGCCCGTATGCTGAATGATCTGGATATTGACTGCGCGATGCCGGAAGATATGATGGAAAAACGACTGCGAAAAGTGGAGGAGCTGGAACAGATTTCACTGGATCCAATGCAACATCAGGCGGTGATCGAATCGATCAAGCATGGACTTTTGATCCTGACAGGAGGACCCGGAACCGGAAAGACAACAACAATCAACACCATGATTCAGTTTTTTGAGAGCGAGGGGATGAGTATTCTTCTGGCAGCGCCGACAGGGCGTGCAGCAAAGCGCATGACAGAAGCGACAGGTTATGAAGCGCAGACGATTCATCGTCTGCTTGAAGTCAGCGGAAATCCAGAAGAAGAAGGAAATGTCAATGGATTTTTAAGAAATCGTGACAATCCACTGGAAACAGATGTGCTGATCATTGATGAAATGTCCATGGTAGATCTGACATTGATGCATGCGCTCCTTACAGCAGTTGTGCCCGGAACAAGATTGATTTTGGTTGGGGATGTCAATCAGCTGCCGTCGGTAGGACCGGGAAGTGTATTAAAAGATACGATTGCATCGAATAAATTTCATGTGGTTACACTGACAAAGATTTTCCGACAGGCGGGACAAAGTGATATCGTGTTGAATGCGCATAAGATTAATGCAGGTGAGCGCGTGATCATAAATAACAAAAGCCGTGATTTCTTTTTCCTGAAGCGACAGGAGGCGGATGTGATCATAGGAGTTGTAATCACACTGATCCAGAAGAAACTTCCGAAATATGTGGATGCATCTCCGTTTGACATTCAGGTGATGACACCGACAAGAAAAGGTCTGCTTGGAGTAGAGCGTCTGAATGTAATTTTGCAGAGATATTTAAATCCTCCGGATCCGAAGAAAGAAGAAAAGGAAGCAAACGGAAGGATTTTCCGTACTGGTGATAAAGTGATGCAGATCAAGAATAATTATCAGCTGGAGTGGGAAGTTTGTACAAAGTATGGGGTGACGGTAGATAAAGGGATGGGGATTTTCAATGGGGATATGGGAATCATCCGGGAGATCAGCTCCTATAAAGAAACTCTGACTGTTGAGTATGATGAGAAGCGACTGGTAGAATATCCGTTTGAGCTGTTGGATGAACTGGAACTGGCATATGCGATCACGGTTCACAAATCCCAGGGAAGCGAATATCCGGCGGTGGTAATTCCGCTGCTTCCGGGACCAAAGCTGTTATATAATCGGAATTTATTGTATACAGCAGTGACAAGGGCAAAAAAATGTTTAACGATAGTTGGGAGTGAAGATACATTTCAGGAAATGATAAAAAACAAAAACGAACAGGAACGATACACAAGCTTGGACGAGCGTATACAAGAGTTTTAGAGCTGTTGTACCCTTCAGTTTGTCCATTTTGCGAAAATGTATACAAGTATGGAATCTGTCCTTCCTGTAAAGAGAAGATCGTGTATATCCGTCAGCCAAGATGCATGAAATGCGGAAAGCCATTGAGAAAGGAAGAGCAGGAGTACTGCCGTGATTGCCAGAAAAAGAAGCATGCGTTTGAAGCCGGGAAGAGTATCTGGGTGCATAAAGCACCGGTTTCGCAGGGAATTTACAGATTTAAATACAAAAACAGAAGATGCTATGGAGAAATTTTTGCTACGGAAATGGCTGCAGAATTAGGAGATACTGTGAAACAATGGAAAATAGAAGAAATTATACCAGTTCCGCTTCACAGATCCAGACAGAGGATAAGAGGTTACAATCAGGCACAAATTCTGGCGGAAGAACTTGGGAAAAGGCTGGATCTTCCCGTGAACAAAGATGCAGTAAAGAGAATTCAGAAAACGCGACCTCAGAAAGAGCTTGGGAGCAGAGACAGGATTCGAAATCTAAAAGGAGCATTTGGTGTCACAAAATCCTGGATTCCGAAAAAATGTGTGCTGGTCATCGATGATATTTATACAACCGGAAATACCATACACAGAGTGGCAAAGGTGTTGAAAAATGCAGGAGCACAAAAAGTATATTTTTTGACCATAAGCATTGGACAAGGACTCTGACAGTATGATATACTAAAAATGATGTTTAAAAGGCAATGGATCGAGGTGGAAACATGTTGGATAAAAGAAAAATACGATTGATGATCAAGATGGCTTCTTATGAAAAGCAGGGAGCAGAAGAGGATCTGAAAATCAGCAGTTATTATAAAAAGGATTATGTGAGTATGAATGTGTGGGCTACGGCAATCTGGTTTACCATCGGTTATGCAATCGTAGCGGCACTGATCGCATTCTGCACGTTGGAGCAGATTCTGGAAAAGCTTACGATACTAAAGCTTCTTCTTTTGATGGGAACGGCAGTGGGCGGTTATCTGATTCTTTTGATTCTTTATTGTACCGGTGCAAGGATGTTCTACAAGAGAAAACACAATCTTGCCAAGCAGCATGTGAAAAAATATTATCGGGATCTGTCCCGTCTTGAAAAGATAAACATGAAGGAGAAAAAATAATATGAGCACATTACTTGTATGGAAGGATCAGATAGAAAAAATTTATGCCAGATATTCTTTTTATATTGTAAAGATACTGCAGTTCGTGTTGGGATTATGTGTGTTCGGACTGATCAATTCCAATATAGGATTTATGAAAGCATTATCCTCTACAGTTTGTACAGTTGGTCTTGCTGCTGTTACGGCCTTTCTTCCGGTCGGGATGCTGGCACTTGTAGCAGCCCTGCTTGTTCTGGTACATCTGTATGCGCTGTCTTTGCCGGTAGCGGGATTATGTCTGGCAATTTTTCTGGTGATGTATATTTTTTATGTAAGATTTACACCTAAAAAATCATGGCTGGTGGTAGTGGCGGCAGTAGCAGTTGCTCTGAAGGTCCCATATGTGATCCCGGTTGTATTTGGGTTGCTCGGAGCGCCTTCATTTGCAGTTTCGATGATGCTGGGGACGATTGTTTATTATATGCTCCACACAGTAAAGCTGACGGCATCGGCATTTCAGAGTGGAGGGGTAAAAGAACTTCTGGACGGAATCATGGTATTTACAAAACAGATACTGGCCAACAAAGAGATGTGGATGATGGTAGTTGTTCTGCTCCTGGCGATGATGGTAGTATATGGGGTGAGAACAAGAGGCATCAGTCATGCGTGGAAGACAGCTTCCGTTGCGGGAACAATCGTGGCGGCAGTGCTTCAGGTGTCAGGCTGTATGACATTGGATGTTTCCTTCCAGGCAAGTTTTATTTTACTGGATCTTGTGGTGGCAGTAGCAGCAGGTCTGATAGCAGAATTTTTCTTCCTTTCTGTGGATTATTCAAGAACAGAGACATTACAGTTTGAGGACGATGAGTATTACTACTATGTAAAAGCGGTGCCGAAAGTAGGGGTTACATTACCTGAAAAACAGGTGAAGCATATTACAGAGCCTCATGAAGAACAGCCAAAGGAAGCAAAAGCAGCAGTAAATCTGAAGCCGGAGCCGATGGTTCAGGAAACGGTGGCGATTGATACGAGCCAGATCCAGGAAGCAGATCTGGAGAAAAATGTAGATGAACTTCTGCTGACGCAGAGTTTAAATGAAGAATTGAGACAGAATCAGAACGAGCCGGAGGATGACTTGAGTCTTACGAAAAGCCTTGGAGATTTGTGGACCAAGAAACCTGGTTCTGGAGAATAGGATGAGGAGGTGACTGGATGGAAGACCGGATCAGAATTTTTTTAAACAATTACATAAATGGTTTATACTTTCCAACGGTACACCTGACAGATGTGATAGAGATATTGATCATTACAGTGATCGTGTATGAGATCATGCTGTGGATCAAGAATACAAAAGCGTGGATGCTCTTAAAAGGGATGATCATGCTGGGGGCATTCTTTTTGCTTGCCGCGATCTTTAAGATGCATACGATTTTATTTGTGGCAAAGGAGTCGATCGGCGTACTTGCAATAGCGGCAGTTGTCGTGTTCCAGCCGGAACTTAGAAGAGCTCTTGAAAAGCTGGGCGAAAAGAATTTTCTTACGAATGTTACTCTTTTTGATAAAAGCAAAGAAAATCAGCGCTTTTCCGATGAAACCCGAGACGGGATCGTGCGCGCATGCTTTGAGATGGGCAGTGTCTGCACAGGAGCGTTGATCGTTGTAGAGCAGGCGATTCATCTGACAGAGTATGAGGTGACGGGAATTGAACTGGATTGCAAGATCTCTTCACAGGTATTGGTCAATATATTTGAGCATAACACACCGCTTCATGACGGAGCAGTGATCATACGGGGAAATCGGATTACCTCAGCAACGTGTTACCTTCCTCTTTCAGATAATATGCAGATCAGCAAAGAACTGGGAACAAGACACAGAGCGGCGCTCGGAATGAGTGAGGTCTGTGATGCGCTGGTGATCGCAGTTTCGGAAGAGACAGGTCAGGTATCTGTTGCAATGGGCGGACAATTAGAGAGAGGAGTGTCAAAGGAGAGGCTTACAGAACGACTGAATCGGATTCAGTACAGATCAGCAGAGAAGAAAGCAAAAAAATGGAAAGGATGGCGCAGGAATGAAAAAGCATAAATACATGGAAAATCTGAGCTTGAAAGTGATTGCCCTGTTCTTCGCTGTATTTCTGTGGCTGATCGTGATAAACATTGATGATCCTGTTGACACACAGACGTTTGATAATATTCCGGTGGAAGTAAAAAATGAGCAGGTTGTAAAAAGTAAAGGAAAAATGTATCAGATTTTGGATGGGACAGAGAATGTAAGTGTAAAAGTGACGGCAAAGCGTGAAATACTGGAGAAACTGACATCTTCAGATTTCAGCGCGGTTGCTGACATGCAGGAAATGCAGATCAACAGTCTGATCCCGATCAAAGTTTCTGTAAAGCGATATAGCAGTGAGTGTAAAGCTGAGGCTTCGCCGAATAACCTGGTAGTGGAGATCAATGATGTCAAACAGAAGGTATTTCCTTTGACAGTCAGTGTGTCAGGAACGCCGCAGAATGGATGTATCATTGGCAACATGACTGTAAATCCTGAAAAGATTACGATCAAAGGCTCAGAACCGCTTGTAGAAAGCATTGAAAAAGCAGTGGTTAAAGTGGATGTAACGGGACGCGCAGATTCGGGAACTGTTCAGGGAAATCTGGTACTTTATGACAGTCAGGGCAATATTGTGGATCAGAGCAAGTTGAGCAATAACCTGAACACGGAGAAGGGAATTCAGGTAGAGATCCAGATGCTGAATACAAAAGATGTACCGATTACATATCAGCAGCCGGAGAATCTGAAAGAGAATTATATTTGCACAGGATGGACCTGTGAGCCGCAGACAATACAAGTCAGCGGTACAAAAGAGATGCTGGATACGATATCGGAGATAGAAATTCCGACATCGGAAATTGATGTCAGTGATGCTACTAAAAAAGTAGAAAAGACAGTGGATATCACGCAGTATCTTCCGGAGGGAATCAAACTGGTGGATGAGAATGCCAATACGATTTTGATCACTGTTATGATTGAGAAGGAGGGTTCCAGGATTATAGAATTCCCGGTAGAAGGAATTCAGGTTAATAATCTGAAAGACAAATATGAGCTTACGTTTGAATCAGATGAAGTGATCGAATTGAAGTTTATCGGAGAACAGACAACACTTGATCAGCTGGATATTACAAATGCAGTTTCGATTGATCTGCAGGACTGTAAATCTACAGGAGAGTATGAGGTTCCGGTATCGATTGAAGTGCCTGACGGAGTAGAATTGGAAAAACAGCCTACAATAAAAGTAAAGCTGACAGAAAAGGAAGATGAAACAGATCAGAAAGCCGATAAGAAATCTGACAGTACACAGGAGAAATCGGAAAAATAAGGGAGGAGACATAAAATGGTCAGTGGAAAGACAAAAATCAAGAATCCTACAGGACTGCATTTACGTCCGGCAGGATTATTCTGCAAAACAGCAATGCAGTTTGCAAGTAAGATCACGGTCAGAAAGCAGGCTCGAAATGAGGAGGTCACTGCCAATGCAAAAAGTGTACTGAGTGTACTTGGGGCATGTATCAAAAGCGGAGATGAGATCGAAGTGATCTGTGAAGGCGCTGATGAGACAGCAGCTCTTGCAGAGATGATCAGGATCATTGAGGATGGACTGGGAGAATAAAGGTTACAGAGCAAAGGAGAAAAACATGAACAAAGCAACATTAGTCGTAATGGCGGCAGGGATTGGAAGCAGATTTGGCGGCGGAATCAAACAGTTGGAACCTGTGGGGCCAAACGGAGAGATTATTATGGATTACTCCATTTATGATGCAATGGAAGCCGGATTTGATAAGGTTGTATTTGTAATCAGAAAGGATCTGGAAAAAGATTTTAAAGAAGTGATCGGAAACCGGATTGAAAAGGTTGTAGAGGTTGCTTACGCATATCAGGAGGTAGATGATATTCCGCAGGCGTATCGGGAACGTTTTTCAGGTCGCACAAAGCCATGGGGAACCGGACAGGCAATTCTCTGCTGTAAGGATGTTGTAGACAGTCCGTTTCTGGTCATTAATGCAGATGATTACTATGGAAAGCAGGCATATGTGGAAGCGTACGAGTACCTTACAAGAGAGACAACATCAAAGGATGAGATCTGTATGGTCAGCTTTGTTTTGAAAAATACACTGAGTGATAACGGCGGGGTAACACGCGGAGTCTGTAAAGTAAATGAAAACGGATATCTTGCAGATATCGTGGAGACGTCCAATATTGAGAAATATGAGAGCGGAGCAGCCGTTCACAAGGGAGAAGAGTACATTTCAATCGATATTGAATCCAGTGTTTCCATGAATATGTGGGGACTTACGCCAGAATTCTTCCAGATTCTGGAAAGTGGATTTGAGGCATTTGTAGCAAATACCCCGGCAGATAACTTGAAAGCAGAATATTTACTGCCGACGATCATTGGTGATCTTTTGGCGGAGAAAAAGCTTGCAGTAAAAGTGTTGACATCAAAAGATAAATGGTTTGGTGTGACTTATAAAGAAGATAAGGATTCCGTTGTTTCGGAATTGCAGGCTTTGATTCATGCAGGAGTTTATCCGAAAAAGTTATTCTGAAAGAAAAAATAAGAGAGGGGGCGCAGCAAATCAGGCTGCGTTCCCTTTTGCCGCGTAAAAGTGGTCAGTATAAAAGTTGGAATTAAGGAGAGGACATAAGATTGCAGGAGTTAAAGAAAAAGCGCAGAAAGAGGCCGAAAAATGAGTTAGACAGAGGGGCGCAAAAAGAGCAGAAGAATCTGACGGATATAACGGAAGAACAGTTGAAAGTGAATATCGGGATTGTTCGTTTGGGAAACATGATAAAGGTGATTCAGATTGTGATGAAAGTGCTGCTGTGTATGTTAGCAGTGTTGTTCTCATTTCTGGCAATCTTGCTTCATGAAGCGGCAAACTGGATGCTGGCGACATGGACAAATCTGTCTATGGAGGAGCTTGTCGCTCAGTTAAAGACACCAATCCAGGGCACCAGTCATGAGGTGCTCGGGGATTTTGTAGAGACTTGTATACCGGCCGCAGTGATGGCAGTGTTTTTTGTGGTATTGGTAATCGTAATGGTGCGAAAAACAAAGATTACAAAATGGGTGGTACAGATTGGAGCCGTTGCAGGTTCGATGGCACTGATCGTATCATCCGGACAGATGGTGTGGAATGAACTGGATGTTGGAGAATATCTGGAAAATCAGGATACGATCTCGATGTTTTTGCAGGAGAATTATATGGATCCGGCATTGGTTCCGGTTACATTTCCCGAGCAGAAGAGAAATCTGGTGTACATTTTTATGGAGTCCATGGAATCCACGTACGCTTCAACAGATGTAGGCGGCGCTTTTGCAGAAAATGATATTCCAGAGATGACGCAGCTGGCAATGGAAAACGTTAATTTTTCGACGGGCGATATGCTGGGCGGTCTGATTCCTTCTGATGGTGCCACGTGGACAATGGGAGCTATGGTGGCGCAGACATCCGGGTTGCCGCTGAAGGTAAAGCTACGCGCGGAGAATATACAGGAAGATGTGCAAGTGCTTCCGGGAGCAACTGTTCTGGGTGATATGTTAGCGGCACAAGGCTACAAACAGGTTGTTATGTTTGGCTCAGAAGGGGAGTTTGCCGGAAGAAAACAGTATTTTGAGGGACATGGAAATTATGAAGTGAAAGATTTGCTCTACGCTCAGCAAAACGGTCTCATACCTCCGGATTATCGAGTGTGGTGGGGATATGAGGATCATAAATTGTACGATTTTGCAAGGCGGGAAGTAACAAATCTGGCTAACAGCGGACAACCATTTAACTTTACGATGCTGACTGTTGACACCCATTTTGAAGATGGATATGTTTGTGATCTGTGCCAGGATGAACATCCGGGTAATCAGTATGCAAATGTTATGTCCTGCGCCAGCAGACAGGTCGTGGATTTTGTGAACTGGTTGAAAGCACAGCCATTTTATGAGAATACCACGATTGTGATTGTAGGAGATCATCTGACAATGGACAGTGATTTTTGTTTGAATATTGATCCGTCATATGAAAGAACAGTGTATAATGCGTTTATCAATCCGGCAGTTATGCCAGTACAGACAAAGAACAGACAGTTCACGACGATGGACATGTTTCCGTCTACACTTGCAAGTATGGGTGTGACGATTCAGGGAGAACGTCTGGGACTCGGTACGAATCTGTTTTCAGCAGAACCGACGCTGGCAGAGCAGTACGGAATAGAAACAATCGATGAAGAACTGGTGAAAGAATCAAAATTCTTTGATAATTTTGTCAGTGATATCAAAGTGGAGGGAGAAGAATAATTCATGAGGAGTGTAGTAATAATAGGGAGAAAATCAATTGAGAGAATGCTCGGTCTGCTGTGTATCATCGCGGCAACACTTATTTTTGGAATGTCCGTAAAGGCGGCAGGACCGGAAGAAATTGCGTATGTATATCTGGACGAAGATGTTGTGGGCACATCAGGAGTACAAAATATCGTTGTCGGTTTTCAAAAGGAAGAAATGGT
>OGQF01001814.1_pt1 | contig 13626 bp, 8 predicted proteins | sample 1553141 | NCBI WGS metagenome assembly OGQF01 (sample SAMEA2580005, study PRJEB22360) | human gut metagenome | biome: human gut; feature: human-associated habitat; material: faeces | place: Denmark | collected 2008/2010
AGTTTTGCAGAGTTGATTCCAATGACTTCTCCATTTGCATTCACAAGAGCTCCTCCACTGTTTCCGGGATTGATCGCTGCATCTGTCTGAATCAGTTTTACATCAGAGGATCCTGTTGTTTCTCCTGTTGCACTGTCTGTTGTCTGGCTCTCTCTGTCTGTTGCACTGATCACTCCTGTTGTCACGGACTGTCCGTATCCCAGCGCATTTCCGATTGCAATGGCAGGTTCTCCTACTTTCAATTTTGTAGAATCTCCAAGTGTCGCTACTGAAATTTTGTCCAGTGTATCATCCGAAATCTTATCCAGCTGAACTGCGATCACAGCCAGATCATGTGCGGAATCTGTTCCTTTGATATCTGCTTCCACACTGCTCTGATCGTCAAATGTCACTGTCAGCTGATTGCTGTCTGCAACGACATGATTATTTGTAACGATCAAAAGCTCTGAATCTGTCTGTTCGATGATGATTCCTGTTCCCGCACTGGTCACTTCCTGCTGGGAGGTTCCTCCAAAGAAGCTCTGCACCTGCTGAACACTCATATTTGTGATGGATACAATCGATGGCATCACGGATTCTACGACATTGGAAACATCGGATGTGATCACACTGGATGCTTTGGACAGGGATGCTTTATTTTGTGTTGTATTTGAAACCTCTTTGGTTGTTTTTTGTTCCAGTCCCAATACTTTGCTTCCAACCATATTGGTTGTCAGAAATGTCGCACTGGAAACCACTCCAAACAGCAATGCGCATCCTGTCACCACAACGGCCTTTGGCATCTTCTTTTTTGGTTTTTCATGATGCTCCGGGTTCGGCTGACTGCTATAAGATGAATCATTCTGCGGTTCCTCAGAATGGTAATAATTGTATTGATTCTCCATATCAATTCCTTCTTTCTCTTGTATTTTATACTGCTATCATACCGTCCTTTTGTGATGAAACTGTGTTCAATCCTTTAACAATTCTTGAAACCAGCTTTATTTATTCTACTGTTACAGATTTTGCCAGGTTTCTCGGTTTATCCACATCGCATCCTCTTCCGACGGAAATGTAATATCCGAACAGCTGAAGCGGAATGATCGCCAGAGAATTTGCAAAATATCGATTGGTCTGCGGAATGTATACAACGTAATCTGCCGCTTTTTCAATCTCATGATTTCCTTCATTTGTAATGGCAAGAACAAATGCTCCTCTGGTCCTTACTTCCACGATATTGCTGATGCTCTTTTTGTACAGCTCTTTCTGTGTAAGAATCGCTGTTACCAGTGTTCCCTCTTCGATCAGAGAAATGGTTCCGTGTTTCAATTCTCCCGCAGCATATGCCTCTGAATGGATATAAGAAATCTCTTTTAATTTCAGAGATCCTTCCATGGAAATCGCATAATCGATTCCTCTTCCGATAAAGAATACTTCTCTCGCTGCCAGATAACGGTTGGCAAACTTCTGGATGCGATTCTTGTTATTTAATAACAGCTCCACCTGCTCCGGAAGTTTCTGAAGATCTTCAATATATCCCCGCATTTCCGAATCTGTGATTTTCCCTCTCACAAATGCAAATTTCATGGCCAGCAGATACAATGCGATCAACTGACTGGAGTATGCTTTTGTTGTCGCAACCGCAATCTCCGGTCCCGCCCATGTATACATGACATTATCTGCCTCTCTTGCGATAGAACTTCCGACAACATTGACAATTCCAAGTACCTTTGCCCCTCTCTGCTTTGCTTCACGCAGTGCCGCCAGAGAATCTGCAGTCTCTCCTGACTGGCTGATGATCACAACCAATGTTCCGTCCTCCATGATCGGATCACGGTATCTGAACTCAGAAGCCAGATCTGTTTCCACCGGAATCCGAGCCATTCCTTCCATCACATATTTTGCAGTAACTCCCGCATGATATGCAGATCCACAGGCCACGATCATGATTTTTCGGATTGCCTTGATTTCCTCATCAGACATCCCAAGCTCTTCGATCACGATATCATTTCCTTTGATGCGCGGTGAAAACGTATCCAGGATTGCTTTTGGCTGCTCATACATCTCTTTCAGCATAAAATGCTCATATCCGCCTTTTTCTGCTGCATTGGCATCCCACTCAATATGCTCAGGAGTTTTCTCGATTTCTTCTTCATCTACATTGAAAAACTGCATCGAATCTTTTTCCATACGTACAATCTCTTCGTTTTCAATAAAATATACATCTCTTGTATATTTCAGCACTGCCGGAACATCGGATGCGATCACACATCCGTTTTCTGTCTCTCCCACGATCAACGGACTGTCTTTTCGCACTGCATAAAGTTCATCCGGATGATCCTGGAACATGATCCCAAGTGCATAGGACCCTTCTACTCGATGCATTACCTTTGTAATCGCCTGCAGAGGGTTTCCCTGATAATAGTAATCCAGAAGATGTGCCAGTACTTCGGTATCTGTCTCCGACACAAACTCATACCCTTTTTTCTCCAGCTTCTGTTTGAGTTTCAAATAGTTTTCAATAATTCCATTGTGCACAACAACAATATTTTTATTTTTGTTATAATGTGGATGTGCATTTACATCTGACGGTTCACCATGTGTTGCCCATCTGGTATGACCGATCCCGATTGTTCCCGGCATTGTCTGTCCGTCATGTGTCAGTTCACTGAGCACCTTTAAACGACCTTTTGATTTTTCTGTCTGAATCTCTGCTCCGTCATAGACTGCAATTCCGGCTGAGTCATATCCTCTGTATTCCAGCTTTGATAATCCATCCAGCAAAATCGGCGCTGCCTGCTTTTCTCCTACATATCCTACAATTCCACACATATCTTTCTCCTCCTTATACTCTCCTTAAAGTGACTATTTATAAATAAAATCGGGGCATACCACAGACTTTCTCTGTTGTTTGCCCCAATTTCTTATAAATCTATAAAATCTACATCATAACTGTCTTTTTCTTCACGAGCAGACGATCTTCGTTTTGGCTGATACTCCGGAACATCATCCTCTTCTTCGTCATCATCATAGTCCTCATACTCATCGTATTCGTCGTCATAATCATCATCTTCATACTCGTCATCGTCGTACTCTTCAAAATCATCCTCATATTCATCCGAATCGTCCTCGTATGTGTCGTAATCATCTTCCCCATATTCGTCATCATCTTCGTACTCTTCGTATTCATCAGGATCTTCGTCCTGATATCCTTTGAACTGTTTGCGGGATTTTTTCTCAACAACCGCACGACTTCCTTTTGAATTCTCGATAGCTTCATGCTCATCGTAGAATTCATCAAGTTCTTCATTTCTTCTGCGTAATTTCACGCCGACTACAATAATAATGATGATCAAAATTAAAATAACCGCCCAGGCTGCTGCTACAACGATCAGCACCTGCTCTTGAAGAAAGTTTTTTACTTTATCTATCAGTGTTGTCGAAGAACTTGTATTCTTTTCTTTTACATCTGTGACCGGATATCTCTGGTACGTTTCATCCTTTGTATCATACTGGTAGAACGATTCCTCTCCTGATTCGTTCATCGCATACATCAGATAAAAGTCCTCACTCTCTGAATTCTGCCATACCGGGAAAGTCAGTGTGCCGACTGTCAGTTTTGTTTTCTTAAACTGAGACGGCAGTCCTTTTCCATCATTTGTTCCCAACAAAAAGATATAACTGGAATCTGTGATCGACACCATCTCTGTAATCGCAAATGAGTTATCTTTTTCATTGTAAAGTGCCATCACCGGGTCTTTGTCTCCCTCAACCAGATACACAAAATACTTTCCGGAGGTTTCCTGCAAAATCGCGTTTACAGTTTCTCCGTTATACTCCATCGTCGTTCTGCTGCATCCGTCCGGAACAAGCGCGTCGGAAAAATCATTGTAAATTGTGTATGTGACTCCGTCGATCTCTACACTTCCCGTTCCTGTGGCCACCGCAGTGGTCCCTGCTGAGCTCTCTGACGATGTTCCGTCCCCTGCCTCCACGGTAACTGTGGAATCACCTGTTGTCAGATTTAAGGTTTCATCAGAATACAGATAAGAGGTATAATCTGACACCTCCAGCTTTGTTGCTCCTTCTTGCAGCGCCTTAAAGACCATGGTATACTCCAGCTCTGAAGCAGTTCCATCCCCGGTAGCTTCCAGCTTCACTGTTCCGTCCCCACCGGTTGCATTGGTTCCGCTGACAAACTCCAGTGCTGCTTTGTCATATGTTACTGTGACAAAACCATCCCCGATTGCTTCTCCACCAGTACTGATCTTAGCTTTGACTGTAACATCCTCTCCTACTTTTGCTGTAGGATCCGAAAACTGAAGCGTTCCTTCTGCCGCATGTACACACACTGAAGGATACAGCATCAGAAAGCACACTGCAAACAAAAGAATCCCTATCTTTTTCAACGACTTCATGTACATCTCCTCTTTCCTGTCTCTCGACTTTTCTTCGTATAAATAAAAACTGTTTTCCCCTTATTCTAAGCTCTCTCCACCGGTATCACCACTGTCGCCGGTTCCGGTATCCGGTATCTGGGAATTACTGTCGCTGCTTCCACTGTCTGTACCGCCGCCATCTGACGGAGGTCCATAATCACCGCCGGTATCTTCTGTATACCCATTACCAGAGCTGCCATCTCCATAGCCACTGTCCTGATATCCGCCAGTTCCGTAACTGTTATCCGTATAGCTGCTGTCATATCCGGAATAATTCTGCGAATATCCATACTCATCATATTCTGTATCGTAAGATTCTCCCATATCATACGTGGAGTTGGCAATATCCTCACTGATACTTTGTACCGTAGAAGACGGTGTATAGTCGTTCTCTCCAAATAAGAACTGGTGCAGCTTCGTCACATCGGATGCCAAGTCTGTCGCTACAACAGAACTTCCAACATCAAGATCCGGTGTTGTACTTTCATACGGAAATCCCTGTGTTTCTCCAAATTTATAAGACTTCACGTCTTTTGCATAAGCAATCGTCTCCGCCAGTGTAAAATTCGTCTTCACGTTGTCAAACACCTTGTCAATGATCTTGTTGATCGTGGAAAGTTTTGCTTTCTGCGCTTTGATCGCAATCTGCTCCAGTACCTCCCGCTGTCTCTCTGTTCGCTTATAATCGTCACCGCCGCCGTATCTGAGACGGGCATAAGCCGTTGCCTGTACTCCATTTAGATGCTGCTGTCCCAATTGCGTAAACGGAGCTGAATCCACCCCTGTATTTTCAATCACTTCTACAACATAGTTGTTCAAATACGGAATGATATCCATACCGTTCTCTGCTTCTTCTACATTAATATCAATCCCGCCAAGAGCATCGATCACATGAACTAAAACAGAAAAATCCACTGACACATAATGCTCAATATTCAAATCCAGATTCTTATTGAGCATAGCAACAGCTTCTTCTTCACCGCCGTAAGCATAGGCTGCATTCGCTTTATTGTAAGTTCCATCTGAAAGCTGCAGAAGCGTATCTCTGTAAACAGAAACCAGCTTGATTTCCTTTGTCTCACGGTTCAGAGACGCCACCATGATCGTATCACTTCGGGACCCCATCTCTTCATCTGTCGCACGCGTATCCAGGCCAAACAGAGCAACAGTCAGGTAACCGGTACCGCTGATCTCCGCTTCCTCCGAAATCGCAAGCTTATCCGGATTTAATGCAACACCGCCAATTTTTCCCCATTTTGCCGCAACCACTGCAACGGTTGCTGTAATCAGCAGGATCAGAATTCCCATCAGAATCGCCACTGCTTTTTTCCCTGAAGACCAGGATGCAAATCCTCTCTTTGCCCTCTTTCTCGAACGCCCCTTCTGTGAAGGTCTTCCATTCACAGACCGCCTCCCATTTGCAGAAGTGCTGCCGGACGGTCGTTTTCTCTGGGCGGACCGCTGTCTCTGCGTTTTGTCCCTGTCGTCTCCCATCTGATTTCTTTGCTCCGGACGGCGGCGCGGCTGCCCCGACCTCTGAGAACTTCTTCTGTCCGCTCCGGACATTTCTGCTCTCGAACGCCTTCTTGTATCTCCCATAATTCTATCCTTTCTCATGGCATACATCATAGATTGCCTAAAATATGCACTTTAACATCATACAATATTTTCCTTCAAACATCAATGAAAAAACTGTGAATTTCAAGTTTCTCTCCAGTATCGTGGATTCATCGTACATTTCAAAATCAGCCACCGGGGCAGTTTCTTATAATTTTTCCCCAGTTTATATCCTATGTACTTCCACCCGCTCTTGCATACAAGAGATACCAGAAGCCATGGTCTGCCCGACTTCAGCAGATATTTTGCTGTATCCTTCACCAGACGCATCCCTTCTCCTTCAGAAGGTACTCCTTCAAAAATCTCCGGATGATCTGCCTGTGAGACCGCCAGGTCAAAATTCCGGTGAAACTGCTGTCTGCAGTTATAATTGTGAGAATGGATCACTTTTGCATCTGCCGCATAATAAATCTTCCACCCCTCCTGAACCATTCTGCCTGCCAGGATCATGTCTTCATTGAAAATCGTTTTTCGTACAAATCCTCCAAGCCTTTCGTATACATCCTTTTGGTATGCTGCACAGACATTAGAGCAGAAATAGGTTTTGATTCCAAGTTTGGAAAGATCTTCTTTGGATTTCAATCTGCTGGTTTTCGGATAATTAAATTCTCTTGTATAGCGCTCAATAAACTGACAATCCGCTGCCGGCAGCTGTCTTGCATAAACTGCTGCTACGTTTTCATACGAAAATCCGTAAAGCAGACGCTCGATCAGAAATTGATCCGCCGGCATAGCATCCTGGGTCATGTAGACAAGAATCTCCGCATCTGACATCTCAGCTCCCAGATTTCTCGTACCACCGTGATCAAACTCTTCCGGCAGAATCCGGTGGATCTTGACTCTGTCAGAAATCGTATACAACTCTTTTGGAAAGATCCCGCTCTCTGTATCGATCAAATAGATCCGATTGACCTGAACACTCTGGTTTAACAGACGTTTTACCAGCTGTACGCATCTCTGATCCGGCTTATACGTAGGGATCAGCACATCCACTGTTCTATTTTCTTCCATGTGATCCTATTCCTTTCCTGCGATATCCGACAAACCAGTACATCATCAAAGTCAGTGCCAGCCAGAACCAGGTCGTCGGATTACTGAACCAGGTCGTAAAAAAGGCAAGCCCCAGATAAATCGCAATCTGTCCATAAAACATATACGTCATCGGATTTTTCTTCTGACGCACCAGAATTGAAACTGCTGCTGCAGTCAAACCGATTATAAACGCAAACAAAGAGGTTCCGATGATTCCAAAATCATAGTAGGCATCATAAAACATCGTTAACGTCGTAAGCTCTGTTTTTGTGACAAAATCCGGAATTGTCACCAGCTGCGGAAATACAAATTTCAACCCCGTCAGTGCAAAAAACGGAAACAGCATCTGCAGTCCCCATGTGTGCGCTGTCAACTGCTCTACCATACAGTTAAAATTTTCAAAATTATTGGCTACATAAATATAAGGCTGTGTAATAAAAATTGGCATTTTGGAATTTTTCATCTCAAAAATTCCATTTAAATAAGTCACATTATGCCTTCTTGCAACTGTCAGAAGCACATACACGGGAATCATGATCAATACCCCTGTGACGATCATCTTCCATGTGATTTTTTTATACAACATCAAGTACATCACTGCCGCAAAGCCAACCGCAAACAACAGCTGAAATCTGGAGACACATAAAATTGGAATCGCCACTGCCGTCAGGTTTCCTGCAATTAAAAGGATCCATGTCCTGCCCGAAATTTTTTCTGTAACCTTGGTATACAATACAGTCAGCGCCGGAATCAAAATGCAGCTGATTGTAAAATAGTGCACTCCTGAAATATGAAAATAAGAATATGCATGAGGCGCTGAATTGAACAATGGAATATAACCTACCACCACTGCCTCCAACGTAAAACATGCAATGGAAACTGCCATCAGTCCGAAGATGCAGATCAGAATCCGCTTTGCCGAGATCTCATCTCTTTTTACTTCCTGCCCCTGTTCTTTCGAAAAACGACCAATCCAGAGATCATATCCCAGATTGAAACACACATAGATCAGAAAAAAGGTCAGCCATGTCACATTGCTCCAGTCACTCTGCAGCCTGCTGAGCTTCAGGCATGCGATACCTTCTCCGCCTACCCATGCCAGCGTAAAAAGCCCCCGCATATCCACAAGATTTTTTGTCTTTCTAAAATTCCATATAAACAAAAACATTGCCTCTGCCATCAGAAGTACTGCTGTCACATAATCCAGATGTGCCTTTGCAGCCAATACCGCTGCCGCATAAACTAAAGTATAAGAACTATATTCGATTTTTCTGTCTGCGATCATTTTTCGTAACATTTTTTTCCTCTTTCGCTACTGTGCATAATTTTCCGGATAAACACCCGTCAGATAAGCCACATCCTGACTGATCTGCTGTACTTCGTCCGAAGGCTGGTATCCAGTCTCTCCAAAAAGCTGCTCATGGAGCTGTCTTACATTATCCGCATGTCCGATCGCAACCGCATAAGAACCTTCCAGTCCAATGACATTTTCACTGGTCGTAATATCAAACGGAAAGCCTTTTGTCTCTCCAATTTTATATCGGAATATATTCAGTCCCAGTTTCATGATATCCGGTGTCGTCATATTCGTTGATATTTCCGGCAGTACCTGATCCAGAATCTTATTCCATTTTACCGGTCCTGCTGTCTTCAGCTTCTGAATCATCTTCTGCAATATAATTCTCTGACGCTCTGCACGCTTAAAGTCATCTCCGGCTGTATAACGGATCCGGGTATAGGAAACTGCCTGTATTCCATCCAGATTGTGAACTCCCGGAGAATTCTCATCCAGAGTATGTGTCTGCCGTCCTACCACCTGTGAGGTTTCTGCCGTATATCCATTCAGCCAGAATATTTCCTCACTGGTCAGCTCTACTTCCACCCCACCCAGGATATCTATGATATCTGCAAGCGAATTGAAATTTACAGAAGCATATTTTGTAATATCGAGATCCAGGTTCCGGTTGAGCATTGCCACTGCCTCCTGTGGACCTCCAAAGGAATACGCCGCATTTGCTTTCTCATAAGTACCATCCTGCTGCTTTAGCAGCGTATCCCGATATACGGAAATGATCTTTACATCTCCGGTCTTATTGTTGATGCTGACAATCATAATACTGTCACTTCTCACGCCGCCACTTAGCTCTCCGTCTCTGGAATCCAACCCGAACAATGCCACATTCGTATATCCCTTCGGTGTCTCATGTAGTTCCAGGCTGCTCTCATCCAGTGTATTATGGTTGAGATGATCCAGCTTGTACATCATAAATGCCGCCAAAACAAGAACTGCAAGTATCAGAAATTCCAGAACCAAAAACAGGATTCCCCGCCTTTGTCTTTTTTTATTCAATCGTTTTCTCTGCTGCAGCGATATTCGCTCTCTTCTGCGAAACATAGATCCGCCTCCGTTTTAGTATGCGTTTTTGTTGATAAATCCTTTCAGGAACGTCAGCAGGATAATCTTAAAATCCAGTCCCAACGTCCAGTTTTCAATATAATACAGGTCGCACTCAATCCGCTTCCGGATTGAAGTATCTCCACGATAGCCATTCACCTGTGCCCATCCGGTCAGTCCCGGACGCACCTGATGCTTGATCATATATCTTGGGATCTCTTCCTTAAACTTTTCTACAAACAATGGTCTCTCTGGTCTCGGACCCACCAGGCTCATATCTCCTTTGAGCACATTGAATAGCTGTGGAAGCTCATCAATGCTGGTCTTCCGGATAAATTTTCCTATCGGAGTCACTCTCGGATCATCTTTTGTCGTCCAGCCCTTCTTCTCTTCGCTCTCTTTCTGTACGATCATGGAACGGAACTTATACATGTAGAACGGCTTGTTCTGCAGCCCGATTCGCTCCTGTTTAAAAATCAGCGGTCCCGGTGCAGTCAGCTTGATCAGCACAGATACAACCAGCATCACAGGTGAAAAAAGAATGATCGCAACGATCGCACCAAAAATGTCCACTGCCCGCTTCACAAACTTATTCAAAGCATTATTAAGCGGTACATGACGGATATTGATCACAGGAAGTCCCTGAATATCTTCTGTATATGGTTTTGTCGGAATGATATTGTTATAATCCGGAATAAACTTTGTATGCACACCTGATTTTTCACACATATTTACAATATATTCCAGCTTGTGATACTCATCCAGTCCCAGTGTGATCGCAATCTCATCGATCTGATTCTGCGGAAGAATGACCAGCAGATTGTCGATACTCCCAATCACCTTGACCCCTTTATACTCCATTCCTCTCGGCTGGTGGTCATCCAGAATTCCCCGCACGGCATATCCCCACTCCGGGTTTGCAAGAATCCGGTCAATATACTGCTCTGCCGCGCGGCTGTAGCCAACCAGAATCATATGTTTCTGATTATATCCGTTCTTTCTCGCCTTGCGCAAAACCATCCTCACCATATTTCTGGCGAATACTTCCATGGTAATATTGACAAAGCAGAAAATAAATACTACCCATCTGGAATATCTGTCTGAAAGCTTTGCAAGGAAAAATACCATGGTCACACCCATCAGGCCGATCACATTCGCCTGTACTACATGCCAGGCTTCCAGCCTTCTTCCCTGTACCCGCTTCGGCGTGTAGAGCTGAAATGCGTAATACAGGATCAAATAGGACGGCACCAGAAAAAACAGTACCTTCATATACTCTCTCAGTGACAGATACCATGGATCCAGGTCAAATAATCCGCTCCGAAAACGGATATACCAGGACAGCACATATGCTACAATGATCACTCCTGCATCCAGCACAACCTGAATACGGTTTAATAATTTCTGATTTTCTTTTATCATAATACGACCTTCCGTTATCTTACTTATAAAAACACATTATCTATGATATAATACAATACTTTATTTCAATGGACAAGCACAAACTTGATTTTAACAGTATTTTATTCATTTTTCCGTAATATTTTCGTAATTTTTAATAAACATATGTTTGTATAGAAAAACAGAACCGAATTTGATATAATACATTCGCGAAATAAATTACAGCAGTAATAGAAATGAGGAGCACATGAAAGTTACTATCATTATTCCCAATTATAACGGAAAACATTTTATGGAGCCCTGTCTGGCTTCTTTAAATGAACAGACTTGCCGGGATTTCAAGATCCTGATCGTGGACAATGCCTCCACGGACGGAAGTCTGGAATATATGGAACAGACTTACCCTGATATCGAAGTTCTGGCCCTGGATTCTAACTATGGATTCAGCCGTGCGGTCAATGAAGGGATACGTCACGCAGATACCCCGTACGTCATTCTTTTAAACAATGATACAACCGTGGATTCTCGTTATGTCGAAGAGATGATCCGGGCGATCGAGGTCTCTGACCGGATTTTTTCTGTGAGCAGCAAGATGATCCAGATGTATCACCCCGATCTGATCGACAGCGCAGGAGATCTCTATACCTTGATGGGCTGGGGGGTATGCCGTGGAGCCGGACGACCGGTTTCGAATTACACCGAAGATGATACTGTATTTACGGCCTGTGCCGGAGCTGCGATCTACAGACGAAGCGTGTTTGATGAAATCGGCTTCTTTGACGAAAGCCATTTTGCCTATCTGGAAGATATCGATGTTGGTTACCGTGCCATGATCTACGGCTATAAAAACCGGTTCTGCGCTTCCGCTCTTGTGTACCACGTCGGAAGCGGAACGAGCGGTTCCAAATATAACACTTTTAAAGTGAAACTATCCGCCCGCAACAGTGTCTGGCTGAATTACAAAAATATGCCGCTTTTGCAGCTGATCCTGAATTTCATTCCATTACTTTTGGGATATCTGGTGAAATATTTATTTTTCTGCAAAATCGGATTTGGAACAGATTACAAAAACGGAATCAAAGAAGGAATCCATGGTCTGTCCAAATGCCGCAAGGTTCCGTTTCGGATGGAGCATCTAGGCAGCTATATCCGGATCGAATTTGCCCTGATACGCCACACATTCGGTTATGCGGCCGACTGGCTGAAAAGAAAATTATTGCATAAATAGAAAACACCCTGTAAGGGAAGCCTGCACATACTGCCGGATCCCCTTACAGGGTGCTTTTTATTCTTTTTTAAGAAAATCTTGTCATATAGCCCGGATACTCCGCGTGTCCTGTGGCAAGCATTTCTCCGTTTACTGTAATGTGAATTTTTGCACAATGGTAAACGTCCAAATACGTATTGCAGATGCTTCCGATCACCAGATATTCTGCGGAAGATCCCATCTCTTTAATGTAAGTTCCAAACTTTTCGGAGAGATCCAGATCAATGACCTGTTCTCCATCCTTTTCTTTCTTTGTAAAACTTAGAACAGTGATATCCGATGGAAGAACTCCGGCTGCTGCCAACTGAGAAAGGACAGTTTCCGGTGTGATTGCCTCAAGTGAAACCTCTTTTTTATCAAAGCCGGATACATCCTTGTTCTGGGCATACACAGTAATTGTTCCTGCTCCCAGATTATTTGCATCCTGTGTGTTTTCTGTCTGCTCCTGCTGTGTCTGGTCTTGTTCATTCTGTCCGTCCTGATTGACATCCTGATCAGATGTGTCATTGTCCTGATCCTCTTTCTGCTCTTCCTGTGTTGCATTTTGTTCCGGAGTTGATTCTGTTGTTTTTCCACAGGCTGTAATTCCAAACATCAGCACAACCACTGTCAAAATTCCCAATACATATTTTTTCTTCATACTCCCATCCCCCCCTTAACGTATTTCTGACAGATATCTTTTCAAGGCATCCTGCCAGGTCGGAAGCGGCGTGAAGCCGTTTTTCTTCAGTTTAGATTTGTCCATTCTGCTGTTGTGAGGGCGTTTTGCCTTTGCCGGAAATTTGTCGCTTGTCACTGGAACTACATTGACATCCATTCCTGCCTGTGCAAAAATCTCTTTTGCAAATTCATACCAGGTGATATATCCCCCTTCATTTGTCACATGATATTTTCCATAAGCATCTTTTTCCAGCATATCCACAAGCAGTCTGGCAAGATCATAAGTATACGTCGGAGTTCCTACCTGATCATCCACAACTGTCAGAGTATTATGTGTCTCTCCCAGATTCAGCATGGTCTTGATAAAATTCTTTCCATTCACACCAAAAACCCAAGCGATGCGGACAATATAATATTTGTCCAGGAGACGTTCCACAGCCTGTTCTCCCTCATATTTGGTCTGTCCGTAAATATTCAGCGGCTGTGTTACTTTATCATCCGGCTCCCACGGACGTGTTCCTTCTCCCTCAAACACGTAATCTGTACTGATATAGATCATCGGGATATCAAGTGCCTTACATACTTTTGCAATATTCTCAGTACCTTCAGCATTGACTTTTCTGCACATTTCTTCATTGTCTTCCGCTGCATCCACTGCCGTCCATGCTGCGCAGTGAACAACGCTGTCTACTTTTGCCTCACGAATGACATGATCTACTGCTGCTGCATCTGTGATATCCATTTCCTCAACATCTACACCAACACCTTCATATCCCCGCTTTGCGAGTTCATTCATAACATCATGGCCAAGCTGACCTTTTACTCCTGTTACTAAT
>OGQF01001819.1_pt1 | contig 13585 bp, 7 predicted proteins | sample 1553141 | NCBI WGS metagenome assembly OGQF01 (sample SAMEA2580005, study PRJEB22360) | human gut metagenome | biome: human gut; feature: human-associated habitat; material: faeces | place: Denmark | collected 2008/2010
ATCCTTTGCAAGGAAGCATAAAAATTTATTGACAGATAAAAAGAAGCCGGTCAGGCCTACTGGCAGATTCTGCCATTAGGACCCACCAGCTATGGAGATTCTCCGTACCAGTCTTTTTCCACTTTTGCGGGTAATCCCTACTTTATTGATCCCGAGGATCTGGTGGCGAGAGGCTATGTGACCACAGAGCAGTGCAATACCTATGACTTCGGCACGGATATCCATTCCGTGGATTACGGCAAAATCTATAAGAGCCGTTTCCGCCTGTTGAAGGAAGCGTTTGATAACAGTCATATTGAAGAAGATGCGAGATTTCAGGAGTTTGTACAGAAGAATGCATACTGGCTGGAGGATTATGCACTTTATATGGCCATCAAGGATGGTTTCCGCGGCATCTGCTGGGCAGCCTGGGAAGAGGATATCAAGCTAAGAACCCCGGCTGCCATGGACAAATATCGCAGAAAATATGCGAAAGAGATTATGTTTTACCAGTTCCAGCAGTATCTGTTCCAGGTACAGTGGGAGAAACTAAAGACCTATGCCAACGATAACGGCATCAAGATTATTGGGGATATTCCCATTTATGTGGCATTTGACAGCTCAGATGCCTGGGCGAATCCGGAGCTGTTCCAGTTCGATGAGAATTGTGAGCCGGTAGCAGTGGCGGGATGCCCTCCCGATGCGTTTTCCGTCACCGGACAGCTGTGGGGCAATCCTCTGTATAACTGGGAACATCACAAGGAGACCGGTTATGCCTGGTGGATGCAGCGGCTGGCAGCCTGCTTTGAACGCTATGATGTGGTACGTATCGATCATTTTCGTGGATTCGATGCTTATTATGCGATTCCCTATGGGGAACCCACTGCGGAGCACGGCCACTGGGAACATGGCCCGGGATATGATATTTTCCGTTCCATGAAGGAAAAATTGGGAGAAAAAGAAGTTATTGCAGAAGATCTTGGCTTTTTAACACCATCTGTGATAGAATTAGTGAAGAAATCCGGTTATCCAGGTATGAAAATTTTGCAGTTTGCATTTGATTCCCGTGAGGAAAGTGATTATCTGCCGCATAATTATACACATAATTGCGTGGTATATACGGGAACTCATGATAATGATACTGTGATGGGGTGGTATGACACCTTGAAGGGAGCTGACAAAAAGCTCTGTGACGACTATCTGCGTCTGAAAAATGCGGACGGAGAGCCGATTCCCAGAGAGCAGCTTCCCTGGGAATTTGTGCGTGCCGCAATGTCCAGCGTAGCGGATCTGGCGATCATTCCCATGCAGGATTATCTTGGACTGGGATCGGAGGCCCGCATCAACATTCCTTCCACACTGGGCATCAACTGGAAGTGGAGAATGGGGAACGGAGATTTTACAAAGGAGCTTGCAGGACGGATCCGCAGTATGACGAAGCTGTACGGCAGATAGGTCTGTAGGCTTGGAAAGGTTTGCGCTCCATGGAGGAAATCACGATCAAAGACATCGCAAGAATCTGCGGTGTCGGTGTCAGCACGGTATCCCGTGCCATAAATAACCACCCGGACATCAATCCTGAGACCAAGGAAATGATCATGCGGGTGATCAAAGAGAATAACTACGTACCCAACAACAGTGCCAGAAACCTGAAACGTCAGGATGCCAAGGCAATTGCAGTACTGGTCAAAGGTATTAACAACTCTTTCTTCAGCCAGATGATCAAGGTATTGGAAGAAGAGATCAAGGAAAAATCTTACGCCATGGTATTGCAGCATGTAGACTATGACGAGGACGAAGTGGAAGTGGCACTGAAGCTGGTCAAGGAAAAAAGACTTCGCGGCATTATCTTCCTCGGCGGTTATCTGGTGCACAGTGAGGAAAAGCTGGCACAGCTTCATGTGCCGTTTATCTTAAGTACCACGGGAATGCTACCCAAGGGCTTCAGCCGCAACACCTATTCCTCCGTAGCGGTGGATGATACCAAGGAAAGCTACAAGATGGTGGACTATCTGTGCAAGAACGGACATAAGGATATTGCAATCCTCTGTGCCCGCAAAACGGATGCTTCCATCGGTAAGCTGCGTCTGGAGGGCTATAAAAAGGCGTTGAAGGATAACGGAATAGAAGTAAGAGAAGAACTGATCCTGCCTATGAGGAGTGATTTGGAAGATTACTCCCTGGAGAATGGCTATATGGTGACGAAGGAATTCCTGGAGAAGCAGATTCCGTGCACGGCGATCTTCGCAATCTCCGATATGCTGGCAATCGGTGCAGGAAAAGCATTGTCTGATGCCGGATATAAGGTACCGGAAGATATTTCCCTGACAGGCTTTGATGGTGTGGAAATCGGGAAATATGTTATCCCGTCCTTGACGACTTTAAAGCAGCCGGTGGACAGCATGGCGCGAGAGACGGCCCGGATCCTGTTCGACATCATCGGGAAAAAGGCGAAGCACCAGCACTGTGTGTTCGACGGAGAACTGGTGGTGCGGGATTCCACTATGCCGAGGACTTAAACTATGCAGATACATGGTTTTAACAAGACAACTTTATTAGACTATCCGGAACATATTGCAGCCACTGTTTTTACAGGGGGCTGCAATTTTCGCTGTCCGTTTTGTCACAACGGGGAACTGGTGCTGGATCCCGGCTGCCAGCCGCTCATTCCGGAGGAAGAAGTACTCTCTTACCTGAAAAAAAGGCAGGGGATTCTCCAGGGGGTCTGCGTCACCGGCGGAGAGCCGACTCTGCAAAAGGATCTGAAGGATTTTTTACGCAAGATCAAGGAACTCGGATATCCGATCAAGCTGGATACCAATGGCTATATGCCGGGAGTATTGTGGGATCTGATGCAGGAGCATCTGATTGATTATGTGGCGATGGATATCAAGGCGTCCAGAGATAATTATGCCCGGGCGGCGGGACTGCCGCATATGGATATCTCCCGCATCGAGGAGAGTATCGGCATCCTGAAAAGCAGCGGTATCCCCTATGAATTCCGAACTACCGTGGTAAAGGGAATTCATACCGTGGTGGAATTTGAGAAAATCGGTAAATGGATCGCTGGATGCCCTGCGTATTATCTTCAGAATTACGAAGAGAATGAAAACTGCCTGTACCGGATGATACAGACAGCGGAATGTGACGATGTGAAACCGGGCGGTGTAGATCCGTTCGGCGCATTTTCCAGAGAGGAACTGGAACAGATGGAGGAACTGGCCCGGAAATATGTGGGGAAAGTTATCCTGCGGGGCGTGGAATAGACGCTGTGCCTCGCAGCTACATAAGCTGTTGTATTTTTACAAACTCATCAAAGCGAGGTAAGGCCAGTGTGACTTTCCCGTATTCTTTGGAAATAATGACACCTTTTCTCTTTAAACGCTCACGATAGACAGAGAAAAGTTCAGATTTCATATCTAATCGCTCACGGAGAGCTTTTACCTGAGTCTCTCCGCTGAGAGACATTTCAGTTACGATTTTTTTATCCAGATCGGATAATTCCGACCATATTTTACTGTATACATATTCATCCAGATATTGGTCATATTCCGGCAAAATCTGTTCCAAAGTCTTTTTATCGCGATTTTCCCAGTAGAGATAACCAAGTACCTGAAAGGCAAAAGGATAGCCTTTGGTCAGTGAAGCCAGTTCTCCGGCAGCATCTATATCCAGAGAAAAGATATCCATATATTGTTTGCGGATAGCGGTATAATTGAGTGGCTCCAGGATTAATTTGGGTGCACGGTATAAAAAGGTCAGTACTTTATCATTTTGAAGATTATAAATATTTTCATATAATCCCGTCATCAGTAAAAAGATGGGATAGTCGTTTCGTAAAAAAATCTGAAAGGAGCTTGCAAAGATTCGGATATATTCGGAATTCGTCACTTCATCAACGCTGATCAGCAACCTTTTTTCACTTTTCTGGATATATTTCAACATGAGTTCCAGAGCGTTTTCGATATCCGTGACCGGAGCAGCGTTTTCAATGGATACTCCCAGACCAAAAGCAGAAAAGTCAAGTTTTGCATTAATGAACAGCGTGTGTAATTCGGGAATGCTGTAGATTTTTGCAGCAAGACTTTGCAGTAAATCTCTGGTAGGATTCAGTTCCACAACGATCCAGTCTTCTCTTTTTCGTAATTCCGAAGCAATATTTGTCATCATTACAGTCTTGCCAGAGCCACGGACACCGGTGATCATGTAGATCTGATTGGATGGAATCTCGGCACAAAAGCTTTCCAGAATTTGGTTTGTTTCCGTGAGACGGGAGATATATTGCAATGGTTTTTTTCCAAAAGATAACGTAAACGGATTGGCACTCATAATGAAAACCTCCTTTTCTTATATAAGTTTATATAACTTTTGGCAAGAGATATTGCGGCTATGGGAAATGAATGCAGAAGGGAAATGTAAACACTTACTATTCCTAAATAGACATTTCATGAGAAAATGTGCATATTTTATAAAAAATAAATGTTGCGCAAAAATAATAGCTAAAATTTGCTCAAAAAATATAGGAATAACTTACAAAAATATTCAAAATACACAAAAACAGTTTACTAATGTGAAGTGATAGTGCTAATATACAGTACATAGTGTTGTAAGAGCTTACAAATGTAATCGTTTACAACAAAGCGCAAGAACAGAAAACAGTGCAAAAAATTACGGAGATTAGAGCGCTACCGTAAAAAAATGGGAGGATTGTATGAGTCGATGTAAGAGAAAAAGATTTCTGGCATTTATGTTGACCGTGGCTATGTTGCTGGGTGTCATGCCGGTGGATCTGCTGGGCGGTATTGCCAGTGTGAAGGCTGCGGAGACGGTCCATGAGGTGAACTTTACAAAGCTACCTGTAGAAGGAAAAAAAGATACGGATCCATTTACAAATGATATGATGGCAGACAGCTATTATGCACTTGTTGGAAGTGCAATGTGTAGATTAAACAGTGAAGCAACAAAAGTAAAAGCTGTTGAACTGTCAAATAAGGAAGGAAAATCTGCCATAAATTTTACGGTTAGTGGAACGGCAACCTTGGAAGTGAAATTTAGTAGTACTGGTGGTGGAAAAACCTCGAAACTGGCATTAAAAAAAGATGGAACACAGATAGCAGATTCTGTGAAGGAAGCTACAGGAACAACTGGTGAAACAGTAACTTACTCGAACCTTGCTACAGGTACTTACTCAATCATTAGTGCAGAAGGATTTACGGAGAGAAGCGTTCGAATCATAAGTATTAAGGTAACAGAGACATCGCAGGATGTTCCCGCAGGTGCAACCGTTTCTGGTAACATTGCAGTTGTAGATAACACGAACGGATTGGTGCAGGAAGGCCAAAAGGTTAGCCTGACCGCAGCAGAGAACAAAGATACAGTAGAGTTAGCTGTAGGAGTTGAAAATGAGGATATTACCTTGAGTGCCGGAACTAAGTACAACATCGTTGCTCCGAACGAGAATGTCCGCGCTGTTGCAGAAGACGGTAAGACCACCATTACCACCGGTACGGAAGCTTTTAGCACTACCATTACCTTAGGTAAGGCAAAAGTAGAAGCACTGGTAAAACTGGCAGAAGGTTCTGAACTGGAGAATGGTGCGACTTTAACATTGATCAATACAGCAGATGCTGGTGATACTGTTCAGCTGACACCTAATGGAACAGTACCCCTTAAGGTAGGTGCAACCTACGAGATTTCTACGAGTATGGCATTAGCTGATGCGAAAGTAAATGGTGAAAAAACGGTTACTGTTACAGAAGAAACTACAGAGCTGATCATTTCTATAGAATCCACACAGGTAGCGACAACGATCACTGTGAAAGATGCAGATGGTCTGCTGGGTGATGGAGCGGTGACATTGACCAATATGAAAGATACTGCCGACGTACATAGCTTTAAGAGTGGAGAAGCAGTATCTCTGACGATTGGAGAGGTATATAAAGTAAGCTGCGCAGTAAACAACGCAATTATTAAGATCAATAACAGTACAATATACAAAGCGTCAAGAGAAACTACAAATGCAAATGTGGTTATAAGTGCAAAAGATGCAGATTTGCATGAACTGGATCTGAGCGGTGGACTGTTAAAAGGACAGACTTATGAAGGCGGTATTTCTGTTCTGGCAGATATGCCTTATACATCGAATACGTTAGAGGCATGTGGTGTTTTATATGAGGGAACCGTACAGACCCCGAAAGAGAATCCTTCACCAAATAATGGAGCAATCCCTACTACCGGTGCTGCGGTGAAACTGGTTACAGAAAAGGCGGGTAAGCTGAAGGTTACAGTATCCCTTGTAAGCAAAGTTTACTATTTCCTGGAAGAGACTGCAAACGGTCCCAAGGAAGTATTGAAATTTGATAATACAACAAATACACAAACTGGTGGAAAGGTTCTGATTCTTCCGGTAGAAGCAGGAAAAACTTATTATTTATATACACACGGATCCAAAATCAAGATGTATGGAATTACCGTAGATTACAGAACGTCTCTGGATTGGAACAAAATCGAGACTCCCGTACTTGGAACTCCTTCTGTAAAGGGAGGAACAATTTCTGTTCCTTACACTGCACAGGTAGGTGGAATTTATGCAGAGACCTTGGATGTGACTATGTACGATGCAAATGGTAAGGCGGTAAATAAACAGTCTATAACTGCCGAAGGAGAATCCGGAGTAGCAGAATTCACACCGGCAGCATCCGGTACTTACAGCTTTAAAGCAGAGTTGATCCGTACCGGCGAAGCTTCTAAGGTAAGTAATACGACAACCAGCGTTAACTTTGTCCTTCCTATGGCAACTCCCGCAGGCTTAAACGCCGAGAACAAAGGCCATGGCAACGTGAAGCTGACCTGGCAGGCTGTTCCGGAAGCGGAGAACTACACAGTATATGTGGATGGCAAGGTATATGCAGAGGGTGTGACAAAGTTATTACAGAAAATTTCAGGACTGACCGTAGGACAGGAATATACTTTCGGAGTTGCGGCAGTCAGAGGAAATGATATTTCCAAACCGGCAGAGGTGAAATTAACGATAACAGAAGATGCAGTAAAGACCTGGAATTATTCCGCATTCGGTTCCAGCGTAGATACGATGTCAGAAGGCGGCAAGAACAATGGTTTCAGCGGAAGTTATGATACCCAGGATCTGAAAGTATGGAGTATGAACAGCAAGGGTAAGCTGGTACCGAACTCCACCGATGGTGTGGCATTCTACTATACCACCATTGATCCCGAGACAGAGAACTTTACGCTGTCCGCAGATGTAACCGTAGATAGTTGGAAGTTTACCAATGGTCAGGAAGGCTTCGGCCTGATGGTAGCAGACCGTGTGGGAGAGAACGGTTCCGGTAATTCTTTCTGGAACAACTCTTATATGGTAAGTGCGACCAAGGTGGAATATTTCTGGGATGCAGAGGCCGGTCAGGTATCTGATGCCGGAGATAAGTACACCATGAAGCTGGGTGTCGGATCTCAGGAGAAGATCGGTGTAACACCGGAGAATCTTGCGGCAGACACTGTAGTAGATGATTTCCAGACGGCCATGAGAACACTTGAGACCAGTGCCGTAGCAAGTGGGCAGGGTGCCGGAACTTATAATATGGTAGGCGGATATGAGGCAGCATTAAAGGATATCACAGATGTCAATCCACAGACAACCTTCCATATGACGATCCAGAGAAACAATACCGGATATTTCTTAAGTTATACCAATGCAGCTACCGGAGAGACCGTGACCAACAAATATTACCACGGTGACAACGGTGATGAACTGACCAGACTGGATGAAAACAATATTTATGTAGGTTTCTATGCTTCCAGAAGTGCTAAGGTAAGCTTCAGCAATATGAGCCTGACCACAGTGGCTCCGGAAAACGATGCACCTGCAGAAGCAAGACCGATTACTTATGTAACCCCGAACTTCAGCATTGAGTCTGCCAAGGTTGCCAACAATGCAAACTATGAGATGGTATACTACGGCAATGCCGATGGCGTTCTGAGTATTACGAACAGCAAGGGAGAGGCAGTGGTATCCGGACAGCATGTGGATGCCAAGACCAAGTTCCGTGTCAATACGGTTCTGGAGCAGGGCAGCAATACTTTTGCAGTGGAGTTCACACCGGATGCAGATTACAAGCCTGCAAAGTATTCTCTTTTAAGCAGTTATGATACTGTGAAATTTGATTTCAATGTAACCTATAATGTAAAAGACAGAAGTTATATTTATGTAAGTCCCGACGGCAGAAGCTATGGAAGCGGTGCCAAGGATGATCCTGTAGATATTTATACCGCAGTGAAGAGTGCTGCTCCCGGACGGACGATCCTGTTAAAGGGCGGAACTTATGCACTGGACAAGACAGTCATTGTAGAAAGAGGCGTTAACGGAACCGCAGATGCGAAGATTTACATGATCGCAGATCCGGAAGCTGCCACACGCCCGGTACTGGATTTCCAGGGAAGATGTGCAGGTATGATCCTGGCAGGCGATTATTGGTATTTCCAGGGATTTGATGTTACGAGATCCGCAAATGCGCAGAAGGGTATTCAGGTATCCGGAAGCTACAACACTGTGGACAACGTAGTGACCTACAAAAATGGTAATACCGGTCTTCAGATCAGCAGATATAAGAGCACAGATAACTGGGAAGACTGGCCGTCCCACAACCTGATCCTGAACTGTACTTCTTATCTGAATGCAGATGCGGGATATGAGGATGCGGATGGATTTGCGGCAAAACTGACGGTAGCAGACGGCAACGTATTTGACGGATGTATCGCAGCTTACAATGCCGATGACGGATGGGATCTGTTCGCAAAGGTAGAGACAGGAGCTATCGGTCAGGTGGTCATTCAGAACTGCGTGGCATTCAAGAACGGTTATGTACTGGATGAGAACGGACAGGAAGTAGATGCCGGTAACGGTAACGGCTTCAAGATGGGTGGTTCCAGCATCAGCGGACATCATATTTTGCGCAACAGTGTATCATTCGGCAATAAGGCAAAGGGTATTGATTCCAACAGCTGTCCGGATATTGAGGCATATTCTTCTACCAGTTATAACAATGAGTCCTTTAACGTGGCATTCTATACAAATGACGCAAAGAATACTGCATTTATAGCAAAAGGAATCCTGTCCTTTAAGGATAGCAGCAATGCAGCAGGGCAGACGGTTGCAGAACAGTTCAAACCGAAAGGAACTCAGGAGACCAGTGCCTACGAAAATGCAATGAACTATTATTGGAGAGGCGAAAACTCTACCAACAGTGAAGGAATAGCAACTACAGCAGAATGGTTCCAGAACATGGATATGAACAGTGCAATCCACGGAGGCATTCGCAGAAATACGGACGGTACCATCAATATGAACGGTTTCCTGGCAGTGACTTCCGCAGTACCAGCAGGTGTTGGAGCCAGAATGACCGGAACCCCTTCTGCTGTATTTACGGTAGCGGCAGATGAGGTGAACAACGATGATGACGATGATGATGACAACAGCGGTTCCTCTGCAGCACCTGCAGTAGACTGGACGGATGTAAGCAACTCTGTACAGGATAAGGTGGCAGAGATGATGAAAAATCCTGCTATTGCAAGTGTCAACATGAACTTTGTATGCAGCGGTGAAGTCAAGGTGCCTCAGAATATACTGAATACCATTAAAGGTACGAAGCTGACGGTGGCATTCCACAGCGGAAACGGTGTGGCACTGAGCATCAGTGGACAGGATCTGAAGAATAAAGATCTGTCAAAGATTCAGAATATTGATCTGACAGTAGACCAGACGAGCAACACAATCCCGGCAAATGTGGTATCCGCAAAGTCCGGAACCGTGAACAGACAGCTGGGTATCCGAGATACCGGCAGCTTCGGAGTGAATGTCAACATTCATGTAAATGTAGGCAAGGACAATTCCGGCAAGAGTGCAAACCTGTATCGCTATAATACAGAGAAGGGACGCCTGGAGTATTGCGGATCCTTTACCGTAACTTTCACCGGACAATCCATGTTCGCATTGAAGCGCGGCGGCAATTATCTGGTAACTGTTACTGACCGCAGACCTTCCGAGAGCATCTGGTATACAGAGGGCGGTTATACGGTAAAGAGTGGTGATACGCTTTCCAGGATCGCTAGGAGAAATCACATGACTCTGGCACAATTGCTTCGCAGAAATGTACAGATTACAAACCAGAATGTGATCAGAGTTGGTCAGAAACTGAATCTGGACTGATCGTAAAAACTGTAAGAGATAGAGAAAAAGGACAAGACGGGAAACTGAAAAACGAGAAAACGGATGGCTTGGGAGGGCCATCCGTTTTTTGTGTATACGATGAGTCAGCCTACTCGATTGGAAATATTTTATTGCACTTGATTGGGGTTCTTCTTTCCACTTTCGAAATCCAGAGCATTCTGCAAGGTAGTCTCTGCAATGGCTTCCAGTGCTTCTTTTGTGAAAAATCCCTGATGGGATGTTATCATGACATTGGGGAAGGACAAAAGCCTTGCGGTGGTAGAATGCTCCAGAATCTCATCGGAACGATCCTCGAAGACGTTTTTCGTCTCTTCTTCATAGACATCCAGACCGACCCCGGCGAACTTGTGCAGGCGGATGCCCTCGATAAGATCCTCGGTCTTGACCAGAGCACCCCGGGAAGTGTTTACCAGAATGACGCCATCCTTCATTTTCTTGATGGTGTCAAGCTGGATCAGGTGGTAGGTGGAATCCATCAGCGGGCAGTGAAGGGAGATCAGATCACTTTGCGCCAGTAATTCGTCTAAGGTCACATAGGTGACGAAGTCTTTCAGATCCGGGTTCTCGTAGACATCGTAGGCGATGACTTTCATGCCGAAACCGTTACAGATCCGGCACATAGCTGCACCGATCCGGCCGGTTCCGATGATTCCGGCAATCTTACCATAGAAATTGAAGCCCATGAGTCCGGCGAGGCTGAAATCATTTTCCCGGACCTTGTTATAGGCTTTGTATAAGCGGCGGTTGCAGGCCAGAGCCAGAGCCATGGCATGCTCTGCGACAGCTTCCGGAGAATAACCGGGGACACGCATGACACATATGTCATATGCAGCTGCCTTTTCCAGATCCACGTTGTTGTATCCTGCGCAACGCAGCAGGACCAGACGGACACCTTTTTCGTGGAGAATTTTTAATGTGGCTTCGCTCACATTGGAGCTGACGAAAGCACAGACGGCATCGAAGCCGTCGGCCAGAGCAGCAGTACGGGGATCCAGATCCGACCGGATGTAATCAATCTGGATGCCGGGATATTTTTTCAGAGTTGCCTCGAAAGATTCTTTATCATAGCTTTTGGTATCATAAAATAATATTTTCATAACAGTCCTCCTCGGGTTGATTTTTATAGTATGTGTATCGTTATTTTTAATCATACCCAGATTTGGCTTTACTATAGCTCAAAATATGGGAATTGTCTATCATATTTAAAAAGTGAAATCGAGAAAAATTATAAAAATGATGCAGATATGATGCAATCGGCAGATATACTGGCATCAGGAGGCGAGGAGTATGAAAAAAATATTTTTTGCAGCAGTATTTGCAGGAGCACTGTTAGGTTTTACATCCTGCGGAAACCGGGAGATGGTGACGGATCCGGAGATGGAGACAGTTATAGACAGCATCAAGGAGACACAGAGCGGTCAGACGACGGAAGAGACGACGGCCGGGACTGAGGAGACTTCGGAAGTGCCCACACAGACGGAACCGACAGAAGGCCAGAGTGAAATACAGGGAAGTGAATGGGTGCAGTTTACCACAGAGGATCACGAGGGTAGCAGTGATCCCGAAGACAAGACCAGAAGTTATACCTATTACTATCCAACAGTTACAGTGACGATTCCGGGCAATGAGACGGTGCAGATGAAGATTCAGAAAGAGCTGGATGAATATGTAGACAGTTTTGTAGAAGGAATCAAGAACGGGGAGTTTGGTACACTTTATGAGGATATGCCGGTGTATGAGCAGAGCTATGAGGATCTTACTTTCCATGTGATCCGCGCGGATGATAAGGTGATCAGCCTGTCGTGGGGGCTGGAAGGGTATGATCAGGGGGCTCATGGATGGTATACTTTGTACTATATGAACTATTATACGCAGACCGGAGAGAGAATTACTTTTGACAGTCTGGGGAGCGGATTCCGCGACAAAGCACTGGAACTTGTGACAGCAAAGGCAGCGGAAATGCAGGCAAAAGAGGACTGCTTCTTTAACGATTACGAGAAGAGTATCAAACTGGTGGTGTTGGATGGTACGGAAGATTTGAATGCTATCTATCAGGAAATTTATGGGCCGGACATTGCAGGTACGGATAATGGCCCCGCAGACCCTACATTCTACATTACAGAGGATGGCGTTGTATTTGAATCCGGCCAGTATGTATTACAGTCCTATGCAGTTGGAATTGTTGACTTTGAGATTCCGGCAGCAGACTTCGGGGATGATCTCACAGCAGATATTTTTTAATGGAGTACAGGATGCTGGCGGGTATATTTGCAAAATATAGGACTTTACATGGGCGGGCACCGTGTATATAATAAGAACATCGGGAATGAGGTTCTCCCGGAAGCACAGGCTTCGAACCGCCGGAATTTGAACATACGAATTCGATTTGGCTGATGACTTCTGCAGAATATGCAGGGGACACCAGCCTTTTTTGTTGGAATTCAAAATGTCCTGCTGCGAGAAAACGGAGGAATTTTTATGCTTACATCACTGGGACTGATCTTTTTACTGGGATTACTCATGGCGGCGGTCTGCCAGAGGATTCACCTGCCCCGTATTATCGGGATGCTGCTTACGGGTATTATTCTGGGGCCTTATGTGTTGGATCTGCTGGATGTGTCAATCCTGAATATCTCATCGGAACTGCGGCAGATCGCGCTGATCATCATTTTATTGAAGGCCGGATTATCATTGGATCTGAAGGATCTGAAAAAAGTGGGCCGCTCCGCAGTCATGCTGGCTTGTGTTCCTGCCACTTGCGAACTGCTGGCTTTTGTGATATTTGCACCCATGATCCTTAACATCAGCAGAGTGGATGCAGCGGTCATGGGAGCAGTTCTGGCAGCAGTGTCACCTGCGGTTGTGGTGCCGCGGATGGTGTATCTCATGGAGAACAGCTATGGTACGGAGAAAAGCATTCCGCAGATGATTCTGGCCGGGGCTTCCTGTGATGACATCTATGTCATAGTATTGTTTTCCACTTTTGTTGGAATGGCACAGGGTGGACAGGTCAATGCCCTGGATTTTGTGAATATCCCGGTATCGATCCTGACGGGTGTGTTGTTCGGTGCATTGGTGGGTTGGCTGCTGGGGCAGCTTTTTGAACTGTTGTACCGAAAGGGCAGTTATGTGCGCAACAGCATGAAAGTTATTATCATCATGGGGGTATCTTTCTTATTAATGGCGCTGGAAACGCTGTTAAAGGGAACTGTGGCCTTTTCCGGCCTGTTGGCGGTGGTGAGCATGGCCTGCGCGCTGAAAATACGGGCACCTAGGGAAGTCACCGGCAGACTGTCTGCTAAATTCGGTAAACTGTGGCTGGCAGCGGAGGTAGTGCTGTTCGTACTGGTGGGCGCGGCAGTG
>OGQF01001824.1_pt1 | contig 13531 bp, 10 predicted proteins | sample 1553141 | NCBI WGS metagenome assembly OGQF01 (sample SAMEA2580005, study PRJEB22360) | human gut metagenome | biome: human gut; feature: human-associated habitat; material: faeces | place: Denmark | collected 2008/2010
TGTTTAACTTTTTTCTACCACGCGACTATCGCGTGGTTTTGTTTATACAAAAAAATCACCGTCCTGTTAAGAACGGTGATTAAAAATATTATTTATTTTTTTTATTATCTTTATTTGATTTTTTAGCTTCTTTTTCTGCTTTTCTTGCTGCCTTTTTCTCTGCAGTTTCACGCATTTTTTCTTCACGCTCTGCTTTTGCTTTTTCTTCAGCAAGTCTTTCCTCTTCTTCAACACGAGCTTTAGCAGCGTCATATCTTGATTTGATTTCGTCGTAGTGCTTGTAGTTTTCAGCCTGTTTTACGAGTTTTTCAGCATCAAGATACGGTTTAGCGGCTCTGTTAAAGTTTGTTTGAGATGCAATCTCAACTTTTTCTGCGTCAGCGATTTCTTTAGCAGTTTTCTTCAACTGCTTAATTTCATTCTTAATTTTTGAAACAGAAGAATTGTCTTTTGCTTTTTGAGCTTCATACAATTTCTTGTATGCACTCTCAATTGCTACTTCATTTTCATCTTCAGCATTAAACAATTCTGTGATTTTTGTTTTGTCCGGAACAGCAATATCTTTACCGTTAAAGTACTTTTTCATATATTTAGCGGCAGTAATTCTGTTGCGGTAAAATCTTAAAATCTCTTTACGGATTTCTTTTTCTTCATAAGTATTTTTAGGCAAACGCTTTGTTTCACGAACTTTTTGTCTGAGGAATGAAATGTCTTCTTTTTTAAGTGCTTCTACACCGCTTGTGTAGATGATTGAAGACTCTTCAAGCATTTTGATACCGTGAGGTGTTTCAAACTTATGGATTTCTTTCATTACAAATTTAGCAATATCAATTTGTTTATTAAACTCAATATCGTCATTGTATTGCTTTTTAGCAGCTTTTACAGCAGCTTTTTTAGCATCGTTATCTGCATACTTTGCTTGTTTTGCTTTCTTGATATTGTCTTTATTGACAACTCTTTTTTCAGCATTGCAATGTTCATTTGCAGAGTCAATAATCTCGATAGTTTCAACAAGGTCTTTGTCGTTGAGTACACCGTTACCGAAGTCTTCGAACAAAGCTCTGATTTTCAGAACTGCAACAATTGCTCTTTGCTTAATTTCTGAAAGGTCGTACCAGAAATACGGAACAACATTGATTGTAGCACCGACAATTGAAACTACGATGAGAATTTTAAGAAGATTATGTAAAGTTGTAGGGTCGTACAACGAGAAATATGCCGTAATTTTACCACCGGCACTGGCAACAGCCGTTTGAATTGCCTGACCTATTGACTCACCGTTGTGCATTATTTCATTGCTGTATTGAAGTTCATTAACAACTTCAGTTGCTTTTTGCATATTGATGCCGTAGTGTTCATTGATAATAGGAAGAACACTTGAAGTGATAAGTGTAATAACCGCACCGATAGCACCGACAGCCGAGAACATACCGTCAATACGCTCGCCCGATACATATTGCTGATAGTCACGAATATCTGCCTGAATAGCAGGGTTAAGAATATGAGCAAAACTTCCCATTAATGCATTCATCCAAAGACAAGACAATATAAGCCAAATGAGTGCACCGTCCGGAGACAAATCAAGAACGGGAATCATAAATGCAATGAATATAATATTCATCAAGTTAGTAACGATAAGAACTGCTTTTTTGCCCCACTTTTTAATACAGAACGGTGCTGCAAGCATACCCCAAAGAGAAGCATTACCGTAAATTGTCTGAATAAGTGCGAATTGGTTACCGTTACAATAACCGCCGTAGTTGTACAAATATGCTAAAATTTGGCTGAATGCACTCTCCAAAAATCCAAGCCAACCTGCAAGTGAAATAATCCAAAAATACTTGTTTCTTGCAACTTCACGAAGAGCGTCAATAAACTTAACTTCAATAAAGTGAGATTTTGCCTGTACAATTTTTTCTTTTGTGCTGACATAAGTCCACAAAAGGAAGAAGAATGAAATGATTGTGATAGGCGGATATGTGTACTTATATACACGAATATCATACATATTGTCATTTGCTACTGCTTTTGCAACCATAGGAATTATGATATTCATAATTGAAGGTGCCAAAGAATAAATAACCGCTTTGATTGAAGATACATTTGCTCTTTCCTGAGAGTTCGGAGAAAGAACATGAATAAGGTTTTCGTAAGCATCGTAGAAGAAGTAGTAGAAGAAATGTTGTGCAAGGTTAAGAATGAGAATAACTGCACACATAACAACATAACTTCTGTCCTTGCCGAAGAAAGTGCCTTCGCCGAACAATGCACCGAATTTATCGTACGGAAACCATACAAAAAGAATGTTGATAATACAAACAGGGATACCCATCTGCAAAATATACGGTCTGTATTTACCTTGTTTGTTGCGAGTATTATCTATAATGTTCGCTCTGATGGCAGTCAACGGAATATTTGCCAAAATAACAATAACATACATTATGTACATATCGGTTTGACCTACACCGAGTGTGTTACCGATTAAGATGTTAGTTGTTGACAAAATCATTTGAAGTGCCATCCAAACGATGAACTGAACACCAATACCGCCGCCTGCATAGCCTATAATTTCCTTATAGGGCATATAGTAACCTTTGGCAGGAGTGGTCCAGTGAAATTTGACATTTTCAAATGTTGATATAGCTTTTTCTTTAAAATTTTGAGCCATAAAATCCTCCTCACTTTTAGTTAGACATTATATAAATAATAACATTATAATTTAATTATTTCAAGAAAAAATTTACAAAAGGTATATGATTTTTTTAAGTTTTTTTGTTATTAATGACACATGAAGGTTTTTTTTAAATTTTAATTCATTTTTTAGTTTAATAATAATTTATTAAACTGAAAGTTGTTTATTTATAAGCATTTTGTCTATTTTTTTAAATAAATAATTTTTGGCAAAAATTTCAAATTAAAATTTCATTTGAAAAATCTTAACAAAAAAATAAAGACTGATTTTTCAATCAGTCTTTATTGAAACAATTAAATTTACCTTGTAACATCATTCAGCCATTTATATGATTTATATCTGGCTATACACATAGGTATTTTTATGATTTCATCACTTGTAAGCAACATAAACACAACAATAACAGGTGCGTCAAAAACAAATGCAGCCAAAGCACCGAACAGAATAGCACAACCCCACAAAGTAGTAACATCTATAACAAGTCCTACTTTTGTATCGCCTCCGCCACGAAATACGCCGACTATCGTTACTGTATTGAAAGCCTGTGCAACAATGAAATAGCAAAGCACAAACAACATATCTCTCAAATATCCCGATGCTTCAGGTCCGAGAGTCATAAACTGTCTGATAAGCGGAGAAATGAGCAAAATCAAAACAGCACCTACTGCACCGAAAGACAATGCAAGAATTTGAAATCTTTTCGCATAAACTTTTGCGTAATCTTTTTTGCCCTGCCCTATTACTTTGCCTATCATTATAGCCGTTGCATTTGAAATACCGAACACAACAACCATAGCAATCTGTCTGACAACCTGAACAACAGAATTTGCGGCAACTGCACTGCTTCCCAAATGACCAAGCACGGCAGAAATGGCAGAAACGCCGAGTCCCCAAATAACCTCGTTTATAATTACAGGAACGGAATACTTATAGAAATCCCTTGCCAAAACTTTATCTTTTACAAAAAAGTCTTTAAACTTAAACAAAACTGTTTTGTTTATTTTAGCAATATAAATTATTACAAGCACAACTTCCGTAAATCTTGCGATTGTAGTTGCAATGGCAGCACCTTTTACACCAAGTGCCGGACTGCCCAAAAGTCCGAAAATAAAGATTGCATTTAAAATGACATTTATAACTAAAGAAATAAAATAAATGACCATTGAAACAACGACTTTTTCTGCACTTCTGATGATATTAAGATAGGTCATTGTAAACACAGACACAATGTATGAAACAGAAATAATTCGCAGATAAGCTGCACCCTCTTGAATAACCGTTGCTTCACTTGTAAAAATTTTCATCAAGGTTTCCGGAAAAAACTGTGCCGCAACAGTAAATAAAACAGATATTGCGACTCCGAGCCTCAATGAATAACCTAATATTTTCTCAATAGTTTCAGTATCCTTTTTTCCCCAATACTGTGCAGCAAGCACTGCGGCTCCCGAAGATATTCCAAAAGCAAAAAGAGTGAGTACAAAATACACCTGACCTGCAAGAGAAGATGCAGAAAGTGCAATTTCTCCGACTTTACCGAGCATTATTACATCGACGGCATTTACTCCGAAATTTATTAAATTTTGAATTGCCATAGGCAAAACAAGTGCCATAACGGACTTGTAAAATTCTTTTTTCTCAACTTTAGTATTTAATATATTTTTCATAGCCTTGATACCTTATCAAAAACAATAAAAAAAGTCAATATTACTTTTGAACTTTAATGATTATTCGGCGAATTGAGAATTATACAACTCAAAATAGAAACCTTTTTTGTTCAAAAGTTCAGTATGATTTCCCGTTTCAATTATTTTTCCGTCTTTCATAACTAAAATTAAATCTGCTTCCTTGACGGTAGAAAGTCTGTGGGCTACAACAAATGATGTTCTTCCCTGCATCAATTTTGCAAAAGCGTTTTGTACTTGCAATTCCGTTCTTGTATCTATTGAAGATGTCGCTTCGTCAAGAATAAGAACAGACGGAAGTTTCAGCATAATACGCGCTATGCAAAGTAATTGCTTTTGTCCTTGTGATAAATTTGAACCGTCTTCGCCGAGCATAGTGTCATATCCGTGTGGCAATCTTTTTATAAAAGAATGAGCATGTGCCGATTTTGCCGCTTCAATTACCTCTTCATCCGTGGCATTCGGATTTGACATCTTAATATTATCTTTTACGGTGGCATTTTTAAGCCATGTATCCTGAAGTACCATACCGAAATTTGAACGCAGATTTTTTTTACTTATATCATAAATTGATATGTCATCAAGTAAAATATTTCCTTTATCAACTTCATAAAATCTCATCAAAAGATTTATAAGAGTCGTTTTACCGCATCCGGTAGGTCCGACAACGGCGACACGCATTCCCGATTTGACTTTTAAACTGAAGTCTTCAATGAGCGATTTATTTTTATCGTAAGAAAAACTCACATTTTCAAACTCTGTTTTGCCTGACACATTATCTAAAGTTTTATCAAAATCATCTTGCATTTCTTTTTCATCAAGCAAATCAAAAACTCTTTGAGCACAAGCCAAAGCGTTTTGCAGTTCAGTAATGACGGAACTTATCTCATTAAACGGTTTTGTATATTGATTTGCGTAACTCAAAAATGCTGACAGCATACCCACACTGAAAGACACCGTACCTGTCGATATACAAAGTAAAGCACCTATCAAAGCGACAAAAGCGTAAACAACCCCATTTACAAATCTTGTGGCAGGATTTGTTATTGATGAATAAAAAATTGCTTTTAAAGAATACTTTGAAAGTTTTTCATTCATCTCATCAAAATTCTTCATATTTTCTTTTTGATGATTTAAAGTTTTAACAATCTTTGCATTTGACACAACTTCGTTTACAAAAGCAGTTTGTTCTGCTCTTGACTGTGACTGCAATTTAAACATATTGTATGTTTTTTTTGCAATAAATCGTGCGACAAAGATTGAAAGCGGTGTGATTACAACTACAACAAGAGCAAGATAAACATTTATACTGAGCATAAATATAAGAGTTCCCGCAATAGTCATTATACCTGTGAAAAATTGTGAAAATCCCATCAGCAGACCGTCTGCAAACTGGTCAATATCCGCAATTATCATAGAAACAATTTCACCGCTCGGATGATTGTCAAGATATTCAACGGGCAGTTTATTTAATTTTGTAAAAGCAGAGTGACGCATATCTCTTATTACGCTGAATGTGATTTTATTTGACGAAACATTCATTATCCACTGCGACACCGCACCGATTATTACAAGAACTGCGACTTTCAGCAAAATGTGTGTGATTTTTGAAAAATCAACATTTCCTTTTCCGATTATCAAATCAATAGCGTTACCGATTAAAACAGGTATATATAAACTTGATATTACACTCAAAACGGAAAACAGCAAAACGGAAAAGTTCTGCAATTTATAATCTTTTACATAACCCAAAATTCTTTTTACGGTAACAATTCTGTTTTCTTTTTTCATTTTACTCCCTCCTTATATTGAGAAGAGTATATTTCTTTATAAACACTGCAGTTTTCAAGAAGTTCAGTATGCGTACCGCAGCCCACAAGTACTCCGTCGTCCAAAACCAAAATTTTATCACAGTCGGCAATAGACGATATTCTTTGAGAAACAACAAAAACCGTCGGAGAAAAATCTAAATTTCTCACAGCATTTCGCAATTTCTTTTCAGTTGCGAAATCAAGTGCTGAAGAACTGTCATCAAGCACTAATACCGACGGCTTTGCAACAAGTGTTCTCGCAATAGATATTCTTTGTTTTTGACCACCCGAAAAATTTCTGCCTTCCTGCTCCGAAAGAGCATCTAATCCGCCTTTATTTTCAACAATTTCCAAAGCCTGAGCAGACTTTAACGCCTCTGTCATTTCTTCCTTTGAAGCGTCATTTTTTGCCCATTTTAAATTTTCTTCAACAGTACCTTTAAACAAAACAGATTTTTGAGAAACAACACCGACAATTTTTTTAAGTTCATCGGGCGTATATGATTTGACATCTTCCCCGAAAATTTTTACACTTCCCTGCGTTGCGTCATACATACGGGCAATTAAGTTCACAAGAGTTGTTTTACCCGAACCTGTTGAACCGATAATGCCGACAAAACTTCCTTTAGGTGCCGAAAATGTTACATTTTTTAAACTGTACTCTTTTTCATCTGTATATGAAAAAGAAACATCTTCAAACTGAACGGCAATGTTATTTGAAACATTCTTTTTCTTTACAATTTCAACATCTGTATTTTCATTTAAAACAGCGGCAATCCTGTCCGCACTCGCAAAAGATTTTGTAACGGTAATTATCAAATTTGCAAGTTTTATAAGTTCGACAAGAATTTGGCTCATATAGTTATACAAAGCAACTGTCTGTCCCTGAGTGATATTGCCTGAATTAACACTGACACCACTGTAATAAATTAAAAATATTATACCGAAATTAATAATAACCAAAGTAGCAGGATTTAACAACGAAGAAATTTTACCTGTTGTTTTCTGCATTTTGTTAAGCAAATTATTTGCAGATGAAAAAGTTTTTTCCTGCTCTTCTTCAGCACAAAAAGCCCTGATAACTCTCACACCTGTCAAACTTTCACGAGTGACATTTGTGACGGAATCGAGATTTGACTGAATATTTCTGTACTGTGGAATTGTCCAAGCCATTATTCCGAACACTACTGTCGAAAGCAAAACAACAACTGCAACAAAAATCAAAGTGGCTTTAAAATCAATAGAAAAAGCCATTACAACTGCACCGATAACAATAAAAGGACTTCTCATAAACAAACGCAACACAAGGTTTACGCCCGACTGAACTTGATTTACATCATTTGTAAGTCTTGTAACAAGCGAAGATGCAGAAAATTTATCTATTTGAGAAAAAGACAGATTGCTTATTTTGTCAAAAAGCGAATGTCTTAATTCTTTGCCGAAACCTGTCGCTGACTTAGCGGCAAAATACTGTGCAGTTATAGACGCAACCATTCCGAAAACACCGAAAGTTACAAGCACCAAACACATTTTCACAACATAGTTTTTATCTGAAAAAAAGATACCTTTGTCAATAATCTTTGCAACAATCAAAGGTACAATTAGTTCAAAAACTGCCTCAAGCAATTTAAACAAAGGTGCAAAAACAGACTCTGTCTTGTAATTTTTTAAATATACCAACAATCTTTTCATAACAATTATCAAATATTCCTTAATATTTTAATTTAATACATTATATAATTTGTTTAAAACAGTGTCAAATACAAAAAAGAAAACTCTGTATGAAAGATTTGCAAAAAACATTGCAAAAATTCACAACAGAGTTTTTAAATTAAAAAATATTAATACAACTTTTTACCGTTTTCAATATCTGATATTTGATCAATTCGTCTTTGATGACGACCACCCTCAAACTCAGTATCAAGAAAAACATCTACAAGTTCCAAAGCCAGACCTGCTCCCACAACTCTTGCTCCCATACACAATACATTTGCATCGTTGTGCATACGGGTATATTTTGCACTGAAATAGTCGCTGCAACAAGCTGCCCTGATACCTTTTACTTTATTTGCAGCCATTGAGATACCGATACCCGTACCACAGCAAAGAATACCTTTATCACATTCGCCGTTTGCAATTAAATCGCACGCTTTTTGAGCATTTACGGCATAATCACAACTGTCTGTCGAAAAAGCACCGCAGTCTTTATATTCAATATTTCTTTCTTCCAAATGTTTTTTTATTTCCTCTTTAAGCGGAAAACCTGCGTGGTCGCTTGCAAGTACAATCATTTTAATTACCCCTTTTTAATTTTAATTCTCTCTCCGCCTGACTTAGTCGTAAATAAACAGGCATCAATTCTTCAGACAGAACAGTTTTCTTACCGAAAGAAGCCTTGATGACACCGTCAGCATTTTGAAAACGACACTCTTCGCCAGCCAAAAAGACATTATCATTTTGCAGAGTTTTATAGGCAAGTTCTGCCCCGTCTCCTGCAACAATAACCTTATCAAATTTTTCAATTTCGCTTTTAATTTGCATTATATCTATCGCTCTGTCGCAAGTAATTCTTGAAACATTACCATTTTTTATTTCAAACAAAGCGTTATAAAACTGATTTCTTCTTGCATCCATACAAGCACAGATGACAACATTTTCATCTGAAAAATCGTTATTTGCTATCGTTTCAAGTGAAGAAACGGCAACACAGGGAATATTTTTCTTAAAAGCGATACCTTTTACGGTTGCAACTCCTATTCTTACGCCTGTAAATGAACCGGGTCCGACAGAAACTGCGATTTTTTCTATATCGTCAAAACACTTATTTGCACTTTTCAGTGCATCGTCAATCAACGGCAAAAGTGTCTGACTGTGAGTCAAACCTGCGTTTATAAACTTTGAAGACAACACTTTTTCATCGTCATAAACAGCCGCTGAAGCGCTGACTGCACTCGATTCAACTCCGAGTATCAGCAAAACCATCACCCTTATTATATATAGTTATTTTTCTTGAATTTTCGTCTGTTTTCTCAAATTCAACAATAATTGCATCATCTTCCAAAGCACCGAAAATATTTTCACTCCACTCAACAGCCAAAAATGAAACACCGTCAAGATAATCAAAATAGCCTGTTGAATACAAATCGTCCCAATTATCGACACGATACATATCAAAATGATACAGTACATTTTCTTTTCCGATATACTCATTGACTATTGAGAAAGTCGGAGAAGTAACATCGGCATCTATTCCGAGACCTTTTGCAAGTCCTGAAACAAAAGCTGTTTTTCCCATTCCGAGCCCGCCTAAAAATGCAACAACCGAGCCTTTTTTCAATGTTTTTGCAAAATTTTCGGCAAACTTAACTGTATCTTCCCTACTGTTTGAAACAAATGTTTTCATCAAAACAAACCTACCGTATTTCCGTTTTCGTCAATATCTATCGAATACGCAGCCGGTTTTTTGGAAAGACCGGGCATAGTCATAATTTTTCCGGTTTTGCAAACTATAAATCCGGCACCGTTTGAAAGACTGACATCAGATACAGTGATTTTAAATCCTGAAGGTTTACCGAGAAGAGTCGGATCATCTGAAAGGCTATACTGAGTTTTTGCCATACAAACAGGTAAATTTGAATGTCCCAAAGCCTCTATTTCAGATATGCTTTTTTCAGCCTCTTTAGTATAAATAACTCCGTCAGCACCGTAAATTTCTTTTGAAACAGTTTCTATTTTTTCTTTAATTGTATCTTCAACATCGTACAAAAATCTAAAATTATTTTGCTTTTCACAAGCCTCGCAAACTTTTTGAGCAAGTTCAACAGAACCTTTTCCACCTTCTGCAAAGCACTTTGTCACGGCAAAATCTGCACCTGCATTTTCACAATACTCTTTAACAAAAGCAATTTCTTTATCTGTATCTGCATAAAAATGGTTGATTGCAACAACAACAGGTACTCCGAACTTTTTAAGATTTTCAATATGAGCACCGAGATTTTCTGCACCTTTTTCAAGAGCAGACAAATTTTCTTCACTCAAATTTTCTTTTGAAATGCCGCCGTTGTACTTCATTGAACGAACTGTTGCCACAAGCACAACGCAAGACGGTGTAAGTGCGCCGTATCTGCACTTTATGTCAAAAAACTTTTCTGCACCCAAATCGGAACCAAAACCTGCTTCTGTGATGCAATAGTCAGAAAGTTTCATTGCAACTTTTGTGGCACGCAAACTGTTGCATCCGTGAGCGATATTGGCAAAAGGACCGCCGTGCATTATTGCAGGAGTATTTTCCAAAGTTTGAACTAAGTTCGGTTTAATTGCATCTTTAAGCAATACAGCCATCGAACCGTCTGCTTTAATATCACGACAATAAACGGGTTTTAAATTGTAAGTATATGCAACTAAAATATTGCCGAGTCTTTTTTTCAAGTCAAAGACATCTTTAGCAAGACAAAGGATAGCCATAACTTCACTTGCAACCGTGATGATAAAATGGTCTTCACGGACAACGCCGTTCAAAGTACCACCCATACCTACAACAATATTTCTCAACACTCTGTCATTGATGTCCATACATCTTTTTACAAGAATTCTGCGTGGGTCAATTCCAAGTTCGTTGCCTTGCTGAATATGGTTGTCAAGTATGGCACACATCAAGTTATTTGCACTTGTTATGGCATGCATATCGCCCGTAAAATGAAGATTTATATCTTCCATAGGGACAACCTGAGAATATCCGCCGCCCGCAGCACCGCCTTTTATACCGAAAACAGGGCCTAAACTTGGCTCTCTTAACGCAACCGTTGTTTTTTTACCTATTAAATTCATCGCTTCCGACAGACCTATGGAAACGGTTGTTTTACCCTCGCCTGCCGGAGTAGGATTGACTGCCGTAACAAGCACCAACTTACCGTCTTTGTTTTTTTCTATTCTTTCAAACAAACTGTTTGAAATTTTAGCCTTAAAGTGACCGTACTGTTCAATTTCCGAATTGTCAATACCCAAACTTTCGGCTATTTGTGTAATTGGTTTTAATTTTGCACTTTGTGCTATTTCGATATCTGTTTTCAATAAAAATACCCCTAACACTGTAAAATTTACAAAATCTTGATTATTTTTAACAAAATTATTATAACACAAGACTGTAAAAATTCAAATACTTTTTATACTTTAACTTGAATTACCTTAACATAAATTATATAATATATATCAATACAATAACAATATCAAAAGTACAAAAAAATTTTCAACAAAGGACTATTTATGAATAACAATTTAAACAAAAAAAATATATCGGGAATAAGCGGTTTTGATTTTCCTTTAATGATTTTGTCACTTTTTTCTTCGGCATACGGTCTGCTTCTTGTTTTCAGTGCAACATACTCAAAATTGAAACCCGATCAGATTATAGCTTCTGACTTAAAATCAATGATATTAAGTATTGCTTTAGGGCTTATAATAGCAATTGTCCTATCACATATAGACTATCAAATAATAAGTAAACTATGGCCTGTGATTGCGGGCGGTTGTATTTTACTGATGATAGCGACTATTATTTGGGGCGTCGCTCCCGAAGCCCGTCCCGACGCTCGTTCTTGGCTCAGAATAGGAAACTCTTTCACTTTTCAAACTTCAGAACTTTTGAAAGTAGGGTTTATAATTTCATTTTCCTACCATCTTGACATGGTAAAAGACGATATTAATAAACTGAAAAACATCATACCGCTTGTAATACACGGAATGATACCGATTGCACTTGTTGTAGTAACAGGCGACGCAGGTTCTGCTCTTATATTCTTATTTATTTTCATAGGAATGTTATTTTTTGCAAAAGTAAACATAGGCTACTTTATTGCAGGTTTCTGTCTTATCTTTATGGCATTTCCGATTGCTTGGAAATTGGGATTTTTAAAAGGTCTTCAAAGAGAAAGAATTGTTGCCCTTTTCTTCCCCGAATACTACGAAACTACCATGTATCAGCAAAACAACGGCAAAATAGCTATGGGAAGCGGCGGTTTAACGGGACAAGGATTTTTACAAGGTAAAATGACTCAAGGAAGACTTGTTCCCGAAAATCAAAACGATATGATTTTGACAGTTGCCGGCGAAGAGTTCGGTTTTATAGGTGCAATGGTTGCTATACTTTTACTTTCGGCACTGATTGTAAAAATTATATTTAACGCACTCAAAGCAAGAGATAATGTAGGTTACTTGATGTGCAGCGGTGTTGCAGTAATGCTTTTGGCACAAGTTTTTGTAAATGTCGGTATGGAACTTTCAATTCTCCCCTGTATCGGAATTACATTGCCGTTATTCAGCGCAGGCGGTTCTTCAAGTATGTGCACATACATTGCTCTCGGAATTGTACTTTCTGTTTACAGATTCAGTAAAGTTCCTCGAGATACACTGTTCTATGCAGATTTATAATAAAAAATAACTTATATTAAATGTAATGATAAAACGGTTACAAATCATTTTTATTCTTTAAGTTAGATGACTCTTTTTAGATAACTCTTTGATATTTATTGCAATAATTTAAATAGGCAAACAACCATACCAGTGGGAATTTATGATTTACAAAAGCGATGACATATGCTACTCGAATAACGATACATCTTTAAATTTCTGTGAATGGACTCCAACCGAATCTGGCAACTATAAAGTTGTTGTGGAGGGTAATTAAATGACTATAACAAATTGGGAAGATGCTAAAATAAATATTAAAGCACAATCTCCTGCTTTTCTTCTAACAGTAGGATTCATTTTTTTATATGCACTGTAATAGTTTTTTGAAATGCTATGGTAGACTATCAGACACAACGTGAAACAACCAACTGGATTATTACAAATGCTGCAGTAAGCGATATAGAAACAAAAGTGCAGGGTTCAAGAGGGCCAAACTATGGATCTAAGTCTACTTATTATGATATCTATTATGAGTACACGGTAGACAATCAGATTTATACAGGAATAATTAAAAATCAAAACCGATCAAGAAAAATCGGAGAATCCTTGAAAATCAAACATAATCCGGAAGCACCGGATAAATCAATTCACGAGTTAGAGCCATCTAAAGAATTTCTTGTAACCGGTCCGGTTTTTGCTCTATTATTCATATCATCAACATCCTTGGGAATTTATTGGGGTAAAAAATATTCAAGTAAAAAATTACCTAAAAACAAATAACTTGAATTATAATTAAAACACAGTAATCATAGCATATATTAATATAAAAATGTTTTTATTTCATTATTTTCAATAGTTAAATTATTGATTTTGTCTTTGATGAAAACAAATAAATATCCACCCGCATAGCGGGTGGTTTTTCAGTTTCGGGCAAAGCCCTA
>OGQF01001833.1_pt1 | contig 13457 bp, 11 predicted proteins | sample 1553141 | NCBI WGS metagenome assembly OGQF01 (sample SAMEA2580005, study PRJEB22360) | human gut metagenome | biome: human gut; feature: human-associated habitat; material: faeces | place: Denmark | collected 2008/2010
GACTGCTATCAAAACTTGCGATTACTCGGCGGAAGTTCCCGTCGGTTCCGCCGGCTTGCGATGCCTGTCGAATTCGAACGTGTGCAGGAAACGCTTGGCACGCTCGGTTTTCGGATTGGTGAAGAACGCTTCGGCGTCGTCGGATTGTTCCACGATGCCGCCGTCCTCCAGCATGATCACCTGGTCGGCGATGGCTCGTGCGAATTGCATCTCGTGCGTCACGATGAGCATGGTCTGGCCGGAATCGGCGAGTTCCAGCATCACGTCAAGCACCTCGCGCACCATTTCCGGATCAAGCGCGGCGGTGACCTCGTCGAACAGCAGCACTTCCGGATGCAGGATCAGCGCACGGCAGATGGCCACGCGCTGGCGTTGGCCTCCGGACAGCTCATGCGGCCAGGCATCCTTGCGGTCGGCGAGTCCGACGCGTTCCAGCAGAGCGATGGCTTCCTTCTCGACCTCCGCCTTGTCGCGCTTCTGCACGAGCGTCGGAGCGAGCGTGATGTTGCCGAGCACGGTTTTGTTGGGGAACAGGTCGTAGCTTTGGAACACCATGCCGACACGCGTGCGCAGCTCGCTGCCGCGCTTGCTGCGGCCGGCCGATTCGGTGCCCGGCTTGCCGGTTTCGATAATCTCGCCGTTCAGCGCGATGGTGCCGCCCTGAATCGGCTCAAGACCTGCGATGGTGCGCAGCAACGTCGACTTGCCCGATCCGGATTCGCCAACCAGACCATAGACCTCGCCCGGCGCGATCTCAAACGACAGATCGTCCACGGCGGTAAAGGCCTGACGCTTAAAACCTGAGCCCGGCATGGGATACGTTTTAGTCAGATGTGAGATCCTAAGCAGGGCTTCGCTATCAACAGCCATGGCACTCCCCTTTCTCGACAAGCCAGCATTTAGACCGGTCGCACGCATTCACGGCAACCAGCGGAGGCTCCTGTGCGCGGCAACGCTCGTCCGCCCGGGCGCAACGAGGCGCAAAGCGGCATCCACAGGGTATTGCCGTAAGCGGCGGCACTGTGCCCGGAATATCCGCCAACGTGTCAACTCGCTCGCCTTCGAGCGGCGGAATGCTCGCGATGAGCCCCTGGGCATACGGGTGGCTCGGGCGCTCCATAAGGCCGCAGGCGTCGATCTCTTCTACGATTTGGCCCAGATACATGACGTGCACGCGCGAGCAGATGCTCGTGACGACACCCAAATCATGGCTGATAAAAAGCACCGCCATGCCCTCGGAACTGTTGAGGTCGCGCAGGAGATCCAAAATCTGTTTTTGAGTCGTCGTGTCGAGTGCCGTGGTGGGCTCGTCGGCGATAAGCAGGCGTGGGTGCCCGGCGAGCGCCATGGCAATCATCACGCGCTGGCGCATACCGCCGCTAAAATCGCCCGGATACATGTCGAAGCGAGCCGCGACATCTCGAATTCCCACACGCTCCAACAGCGATAGAGCCTCGTTGCGGGCTTCGCGTCGGCTCACCTTACGGTGGGCCCTCACCGCCTCGACGACCTGCGCACCCACCGTCATGACGGGGTTGAGTGAGGACAACGGGTCCTGGAAGATCATGGCAATATCGCAGCCGCGCACCTCGCGCATGCGCTTGAGCGGGCGCGCGAGCAGGTCCTCCCCGTCAAAGAGAATCTGACCGGTATAGGCCATCTTCTGTTCATGCTCCAATAGGCGCATGACACTCTGGGCAAAGACGGACTTGCCGCAGCCGGACTCGCCGACAACACCAACGATCTCGCCCGCATCGATATGTAGGTTGAGTTTGTTGACGGCTTCCAGCGCGTTGCCATCGCGGCCCACAAACGAGATGCAGAGGTCGCGCACGTCCAAAAGATGTTCGCTCATGGGCTAGTCCTCCTTGGTCTTGGGGTCGAGGGCGTCGCGCAGACCGTCGCCGGCAAGGTTCAGCGAAAGCACGCTCGCAATGATGGCGATAGCCGGGAAGAAGATCATCCACCAGGCTTTGCGCATCACGTTCTTGCCTGCCTGCAGAATGTTTCCCCAGCTGGCGTCGGGCGCCTTAATACCCAGGCCCAGAAACGAGAGGGCGGCCTCCGAGAGCACGGCCTCGGCAAAAACGAAGGTCGCCTGCACCAGGAAGGGTGCCATAACATTGGGCACGATATGCAGCCACACGATGCGCGCGGTCGAGGCGCCCTGCACGCGCAGGGCCTCCACAAAGGGCTCCTCCTTGACCACCATCGCACGCGAGCGCACGATGCGCGCCATACTGGGCGTATAGACGATGGAGAGCGCGATGATGACGTTCCACACGCTCGCCCCCATCATCGCCATGAGCGCGATGGCCAGCAGCACGCCCGGAATGGACATAAGGCCGTCACAGATGCGCATGAGAATATGGTCGAGCCTCTCGTTGTAGCACGCATAGGCGCCGATCACCAAGCCGAGCACACTCGTCGCGAGCGTGACGGCAATGCCAACACCAAGCGACACGCGCGCGCCCGCGATGACGCGGGCAAGCAGGTCGCGGCCAAAGTCATCGCAGCCAAAGGGATGCGCGGGCGAAGGTGCCGAAAGTCGCAACGCCATCTCCTGCGCATTGGGATTAACCGTCCACACCAGCGGACCGACGAGCGCGATCAGCGCAATCGCCAGGAAAATGCAGCCGCCGACCACAAACCCCTTGTTGGCAAGAGCCTTCTTAACGTTTGCCATCATGCATCGCCCCATTTGCGAGCGCGCGTGTCAAAAGCGCCGTAGGCAAGGTCGACGGCCAGATTGATCACCGAATTCAAAAAGGCGATGACCAGCAGCACGCCCTGAATCACCGGATAGTCGCGACGCTCGATAGAGCTCGTGACCAGCTGGCCCAAACCGGGGATGTTAAAAATGGCCTCAGTCACCACGGCACCCGTAATCAGGGCGCCAAAAGAATAGCCGACCGAGGTGAGAATCGGCAGTGCTGCGTTGCGCAGGGCATGGGCCAGCACGACGCGAACCTCGGAGACGCCCTTGGCACGCGCCGTCTTGACGCAGTCGAGCTGCATGGCCTCGATCACGCTCGAACGGGTCATGCGCATGAGCAGGGCCGCCTGCACACATCCAAGCGATATGGCCGGCAACGCAAGATAGCGTAAATGGCTGAACCAACCCTTCGATAGCGGCGCATAGCCGGCCACCGGGAACACACGCAACGTGACGGCAAACAGCCACATAAGCATGAGCGCCATCAAAAAGCCGGGTATCGCCACGCCCAAAAGAGCAACGACACGCAAGACCGCGTCGGTGCGCGACCCATGTTTGAGGGCGGCGACGACGCCGCAGGGCAGTGCAATCAACAGCGCGATGAGCTGTGCCAGAAGCGCGAGCGATAGCGTGGGGCCAAAGTGCTCGGCGATCGCCTGCGTGACGGGCTGGCGCATAAAATACGAATCGCCCAGGTCGCCGGTAAGCACGCCGCCCATCCACTCAACGTAGCGCTGCGGCAGCGGCTCGTTGAGTCCCAAGCTATCGTTGACGCGCTCGATCTGGTCGGCCGAAGCCTCCATGCCGAGCATCGAAGAAGCCGGGTCACCCGGTGTGAGATAGATAATCAAAAACACGACGACCGAGATGATGAGCATCACCGGAACCATCGCGCCTATACGTTTGAGCGTGTACTTCAACATGCGAGGCGTCTATTTCCCCTCTGAACGTGGACAGGGCGTGGCGGCCACAGGGGACCAGATCCCTCAAGCCGCCACGCCATCTATTGCATTACTCCGGACGCTTGGCATTCCAAACGATGGCGCCGTCGAGCACCTCGACGTCCTCGACGTCTGCCTGGGTGCCCGTGATGGAAGCGTAGTGGCAAAGCGGCTCGATGACGGCGATCTCATAGAGACGCTCCTGAGCCTCGGCCCACTTCTTGGCCGCGGCGTCGGTGTCCTTGGCGGTGCGGGTCTCGGCCACGAGCTTGAGCGCCTTCTCGTCGGAAAGGCCATAGAAGGCCTTGGAGACCGAGAGGGACTGGGCCGGGATGGGCTTGTAGTTGGTGGAGGCCACGAAGAGGTCCCACTGCTCGGGCTTGCCGGAGCGGATGTCCATGAAGGTCGCGAACTCGTAGCTGTCGACCTCGGCGGTGAAGCCGGCCTTCTCGAGCTGCTCCTGCAGCGCGACGGTGGCGTTGTACATATCCTTGTAGTCGGGGGTGGTCAGCAGCTTGACCGTCTCACCGGCATAGGAGGTCTTGGCCAGGGCCTTCTTGGCGGCCTTGGCGTCGGCCTGGTTGAAGTACTTCTTGCCCGCGTCGGTCGCCCACTGAGTGTTCTCGGGGTTGCCAAGGTTGGGATCGATGTTGAAGAGCTCCTTCTCGCCATAGGCGGCAAGAGCGACCGCCTCGCAGTCGATAGCCATGAGTGCGCACTTGCGGATCTCCTCGTCGGCGAAGATGCCCTCGTTCATGTTGAGGAAGGCGGTCAGAACGCCGGCGTTATGGGTGTAGAGCTTGACGTCGTCGTTGCCGTCGAAGTCGTGGTAGTTCTCGGTGGGAATCTCGCCAGCGATGTCGTACTCGCCGGTCTCAAACCCGCTCACGCGCGTGGAGGCCTCGGTCACGAACTGATAGTAGATGTCCTTGGTGGGCGCGGAGACCTTGCCGGTGTAGCCCGAAGCCTTGCCGTGGGCGGCGACATAGTCCTCGTAGCGGGTGAGATGGACGTACTGGTCCTGCTTCCACTCCACAAACTTGTAGGCACCGGTACCCACGTACTCGGTCACGCCGGTATCTCCCGCGGCCTCGATGACCTCGGAAGGGAAGATGCCCGGATACTGGGAGTGGTTGCCCAGAATGATCAGAAAGTCGACGGCGGGCTCGGTCAGCGTGCAAGTGACCTCGTGGTCGCCCGAGGCGGCGAAGGTGGCGCCGGGCAGCAGGCTCGCGGCGCGGTCGTTGACGGTGAGCCAGCGGTTCATCGAGGCCACGACGTCCTCGGAGCCAAACTCCTTGCCGTTGTGGAAGGTGACGCCCTCGCGCAGCTTGATGGTGTAGGTCAGGCCGTCGTCGGAGACCTCATAGCCCTTGGCCAGCACGGGCTGGGGCTCGTAGTCGCTATCGAGGCCAAAGAGCGGCTCGACGACGTTGCAGATGATGTCCATGGTCACAAGCGACGACGTGGTGTGCGGATCGAGACCGTCCGGGCTCGCCGGTAACGCGATCTGCAGCTCGTCGCGATACTCCACATCCTGGCCGGAGGCAGCGGCGCTACCGCTCTCGGCGCCCGAACCGCCGCAGCCGGTGAGGCCGAGGCCCGCCATGACGCACAGGGCAGCGGAGCCGGTCAGAAAACCGCGACGGGAAACGCCCGCCTTGAAAAGATCGTTGTTCATTGAGTTCCTTTCGTGTCTGAACAAACGGATAGAATCTGCCGGGACGGCGGAAATCCCCGCCCCGGCAGCTATGCGAAGACGGTCGGCGCCCTGCGGTGCATCCGGACACCGGCCGGCATGGCAACAGAGAAATCCCTATCGCGCGGATAGGAACACCCGGCGGCACAGCTTAGCGCAGGTGCGGCTAAATCGTCTCGAGGAAGGCCTCGATGCGGGTCTGGAGCTGACCGGCGTCCTCGCCGGCGTAGTCGGTCGTGATGTGCATAAACGGAATGCCGGCCTCCTCGGCGGCCTTCTCCACGGCAAACGACTCCATCTCGTAGAGTGTGCAGAACTGCAGGGCCACGTCGACGATGCCGTCGGCATGCAGGTCCTTGTCCATCTGGACAATGTCCTTCATACGCTGGTCATTGGGCGTAAAGACGGCGCAGTTGATCTTAAAGTAGCGCTCGGCGATGGCATCGAGCATCTCGTCGACCGTCTCGCCGGACTCGTCGACCAGGTCCTTATAGTAGCGCGAGCCCGTGCAGGACTCCTCGCCTACCACAACGCCGCCGGCCTTCTCGATGAGGTTGAACAGCTTCCAGTTGGGCACGGCCATGGGCGTACCGGTGTACAGGATGCGCTTGGTCCCCTTGGGCGCCACGCCCTCGCCGGCCTCGGCGCGCTCCTCGCACTCGGCAGCCATATCGTTGATGGCTCCGGTCAGACGCGGCGTGTCGTCCATAAAGGCGGCCTGAACGGTCAGCAGGCTATCGAGACCGCTGATGGGCGCCGGGTCGGCAGCGCGCGTGGCTGCGAGGCGCTGCAGTGCGCGACGCTTCTCATTGACGGCGTGGATGGCGGCCTTCAGACGCTCGGGCGTGATCTTGACGCCGCACTCTTCCTCGATCTTGGCGGCGAGCTTCTTGACCTCGGCCTTCCAGGTCACGAGCGTCGACTCGTCGTGTACGTTGGGAATATCCATAACGTACATGTTCTTTTGCGTGGCAAAGAACTCGTAGGCCTTCTTCTTGCCATCGCAGGTGTTCTCGCCTACCACCAAGTCACTCGACTCAATGTAGGGGCAGACCTCGCCCAGCTTAAAGCCGGCAAAGCTCTTGATAAGCGGACAGGTGTTGCGCGGCAGGTGCTCCTCGACCTTATCGGTTGCCCAATCGGCACCCGAGCACAGGCCCACGGGGATGCCGTCACAGGCAAGCACGATCTCCTCGGGCACGTACACGCAGAACGAACCGACGATCTTGGTGGCCTCGCCGGCCTCCTTCTTGTCGAGCATCTCCTTAATACGGCCGCTGTGGATGTTGGTGGCGACAAAATCCAGGTAGGCCGTGGACTTGGGGCGATTGCTCTGCGTCAGGAACATATCGCCGTACATCTGGCCCACGGCGCCCAGCAGCATGTCGTGGTCGGCAAGATTCATGCCGAGGCTCTCCCACATCGGATGGAAATCGAATTCTTCAGCCATGACGGTTCCCCTCTCGAACCAAAAACGGATAACGGCGTTATCGATGCACGACGGACGGCGATTGCCCGGTCGTGCTCAAACCCGGAATTTTAGGGAACCTGCCTTGCGGACGGTTATTTAGTTGTGCGTCGTCTCTCCCGGAGCCGTGAACATACCTGCTCATATGCGGCTCCGAGCCATATACAGGGCGCGCGCGGCAACGCGGCGAATGTATGTCGTCTGCGGCATGTGCGCACCCTCCTTTACAAGATAAGGTCAACTATATCAACGGTCGTCGACCATGCGAACACCGTTGACATTCGTACGACAGCGTCGTGTGCCGTCGTATAATAAATAATTATCTTTATTGATAAGAGTTTGTCATCCCTCATTCGGCGAACGGCAAGACAAAGCCGCCGAGGCTTATATCCCCGACGGCATTACCCGGCGCTATCGACAAACCAAGTGAATCCTACTCGCATCGAAGTGCATGCGCAGCGTCTCGCCTGCCTGCGGCAGCTCGTCGACAGGCACGCCCACCTTGTTGACCTTCCACTGCAGACGCGTGGGCGCATCAGCGCGCGGCACGTCCAGCAATACCAGCCGCTCAAAGCGCGAATCGCTCACACGGGCCACATGCAAATCGTAGCTGTTACGGCCCCGCTCAACGCGATTGTCAACATGGAAATAGCTTGCGCGAACGCCCAGGTACGCCACATTATCGGGGACCGCGCGGCCCACGTTAAAGGTCATGCCCCAGTCGAGGGCCTCAACTTCTTCGTCGCCGATCTTGCGCGCCCGGCTTGTGTTCTTGCAGCCCGTCAGGCGCAGCGCGCTGATCGGCCCCGGGCCCGCCAGCGTCTGCGGACGGCGGACCACGTCCTCGACGGAGCCGATCTCCTCAACATGCCCGTCGTGCATCACGCAGATACGCTGGCACAGGCGGCACGCTTCGTCGATGTCGTGGCTCACGTAGAGGACGGTGCGGTTGCACACATCGAACAGGTCGAGCATGTTCTGCTCGAGCGCGCTCTTAAGATAGGAATCGAGCGCGCTCATGGGCTCGTCGAACATAAAGATGCCCGGATGCGCCGCCACCATGCGCGCAAGCGCCACACGTTGCTGCTGACCGCCCGAGAGGCGCGCGGGATAGCGGTCGGCAAAATCGGCTAGACCGAAAATGCTCAGATAGCGCTCGGCGAGCTTTTTGCGCGCGGCGGCGTCGCCCGCATCCTTTACACCGGCGCATACGTTATCGGCCACTGTCATGTTAGGAAACAGCTGATAGTTTTGGAACAGCAGAGCGCATTTTCGCTCCTGGGGCGACAGGTTGATGCCCGCCGACGAGTCAAAAAAGGTCACGCCGTTGACGACGATCTTGCCCTCGTCAGGCGTCTCCACACCGGAAATGCAGCGCAGTGTGCAGCTCTTGCCGCAACCCGAGGCGCCCAGCAGCGCCACACGCTCCTCGCCGGCCTCAAGCTGCATGTCAAGCATAAACCCGGGATAGCGCTTTTTGATATCCAGAACGAGTGACATGACCTATCGACCTTCCTGCGGCGCCGCATCATCGCGCATGAGCTCGGCCAGCGCCTCGCGATCGATACGCAAGGCATCGCCGCCCGCCGGGTCGAGCGAATCGCTCTGTCCGGCGAGATCTTTGGCCTGTTTGCGCTCCGCACGGGAAAGGCCACGCTCGCGGTACTTTTGCGAATGCGCGGTGTACATGTTGATGAACAGGATGACTAGGAAGCTGAACGCTATGACGACCACGACCCAAAAGAGGGCCACCGACGTATTGCCGCCCATCCACTCAAAGTAGATGGCGATGGGGATGGTCTGTGTAATACCGGCGTAGTTGCCCGCAAAGAACAGGGTGCAGCCAAACTCGCCCATCGCGCGGGCAAAGGCGAGCACCGTGCCGGCGGCAATCGAGGGCCAGCCAAGCGGCATCATAAGCTTGGTAAAGATGCGACGCTCGGACCATCCCAGAGTTCGCGCGGCGTCGAGCATCTGCATGTCGAGGCTCTCAAAGGCACCGAGCGCCGTGCGGTAGACCAGGGGAAACGACACCACCACGGCAGAGATCACCGCCGCGGGCCACGTAAAGACAATCGAGACGCCGTGCGCGATAAGCCACTGGCCCACCCCGGTCGAGCGGCCAAACAGCATAAGGAGCAGAAAGCCGCAGACCGTGGGCGGCAACACCATGGGGATGGTAAAGACCGAATCGAGCAGACCCTTGATGCGACTCGAGGTACCCATAGTCTTCCACGCGGCGAACAGGCCCAACGCAAAGGAGATCAGCAGGGCAAGGCCGCTCGTTTTTATGGACACCCAAAACGGACGATAGTCGATATCGCCCAAAAAGGAGGCCAGAGAGGCCAAGGGCCCCTGCTCATCCCGCAACACGACAGACGATGCTTCTACCATTTGAGCGCTATCAAGCCAACGCGCGCCGCCCTTGGCATCACCCGAGGCTGATGCAATCACCACATAGCGGCCCCCATCCGCACCGCGCTCGTCAAAGCCATAGGTATACCCACCGGCATCAAACGTAGTTTCCTCCGTGACATACCAAGGAAGATCCACGTCCCCCAGCTGCGCACCCCCCATGCAGTTTGCGCTGTCGAGCTCACAGACGAGGGCCTTGAGACCCGATAGGCACTCGTTGTCCTGCGGATCCAATCCATACTTCTCGACCGCCTTGGGCGATATCCACGCCACAACGCGATCGGCAGCGGGCGCCACTACAAGGTCCACGTCCTCGTCAACGGGAAAGCGGTAGCCCTCAGGCTGGCCCTCCATGGCACGAGCGGTCCCCTTGGCCAACCGCTCAAAACCCTCGATCCCATAGGAAAGCCCATGAGCGGTCGCAGCATCCTGGGCCCCGTCCTCAGCGTCCCCAGCAAATGCAAATCCCGGCACCCAGCAAAGCGCGAAGGTCAAAGCACAGGCGACAAACATGCGGAATCTATTAAGCACGAAAAGCTCCAAGAGAATACAAGGACGGAGTGAAACACAAAACGATGGAATTATCGCGCCAAGCCGCACTACGCGGAAAGCTCAAAGCCGTACTTAGCCCAAATCTTCTGAGCCTTCTTGTTAGACAGGCAGAAGTCGATAAACGCCTTGGCCTCGTCGGTGTGCTCGGAACTCTCGGCAACGGCACCCGGATACACGATGGGCTTGTGCGAATCCTCGGGGCACACGAAGGCTTCCTCGATGCCGTCGTAGCGGTAGATGTCAGAGCTGTAGACAAAACCGGCCACGCAGTCGCCTGTGGACACATAGGCGGCGGCGGTACCAACTTTGTCAGCCAGAGCGACCTTGTCGGCGATCTCGGGAGCATACTCGCCGTCGTCGCCCTCGGTGCCGGTGTAGAGGCCCACGGAGGCCAGGGCCTGGTTGGCGTACTTGCCGGCGGGAACGGTCTTGGCGTCGCCGATGGCGATCTTGCCGTCCAGATTCGCGACGTCGGCGATGGCGTCGACCTTGGTGTCGGAGCCCTCGGCGCGAATGATCACGAGGTCGTTGACGAACATATCCTCACGGGTGTCGGCGGCGACGAGCTCGGCGGTCTCAGCGTCATCCATGGTGCCCTTGGAAGCGGTGATGAGCACGTCGACGGCGGCACCGGCGCGCATCTGCTCGACAAGGTCGCCAGACGCCTTAAACTGCGTGTCGGCAAACGTAGTGCCGGTCTGCTCGGTGTAGAGCTCCTGAACCTCGGGCAGGGCCTTCTCGAGCGAGTTGGCGGCAAAGACCTGCAGCTCGACAGCCTTCTTCTTAGAGGAAGACTTGGCGGAGCCGGCATCGGATCCGGCCGGCTCGGACGTCTTGCTGCCCGAGCAGCCAGCAAGACCAAGGCCGGCAGCGGCGACAGCAGAAAGCGAGACGAATCCGCGGCGAGAAACCATATCGAACATATTCAACCCTTTCGGACCTTGTGCCCGGGTACCCCACCGCGGGCTTTAATCTGCAATCAGATTATACTTTTGCGCGAATAATGTTAGTGAGAAATTATTCTCGCTGAGAATATAGTTTCGAGTTACCGTACACCTCGGCGTCGATTCGGCGGAAAACAAAAGCGGAGCGACCGATAAGGTCGCCCCACCGCAGGTAAACCGCTTAATTGGTATGTCCGCCGCCCGCTGTCATCTGAGCCGCATGCTCCAGCTGGTCTGCTATGGCCTCCCAGCTTTCGCGGGCGGCCTTCGTAGAACCGGGAAAGTTTACGACAAGTGTATGACCTCGTTGCATGCAAATAGCGCGCGAGAGCATGGCGCGGCGCGTCTTGGTCATCGAGTACGCGCGAATCGCCTCTGCAATACCCGGCACATCGCGGTCGCAGACGGCACGCGTCGCCTCGGGCGTCACATCGCGCATCGAAAGCCCCGTGCCGCCGCAGGTGAGCACGACATTGGCGTGGCACTCATCGGCGGCTTCCACAATGGCATCACCAATCTCGCTGACGTCGTCGCGCACGACCACATGTGAGGCGACCGTCCAGCCCTGCGCTTCGATAAGCTCCTCGAGTGCGGCTCCGGCCTCGTCCTGCGCAAGATCGCGCGTGTCCGAGCACGTCACGATCGATATCTTCAACTCCATAGTCTTCCTCCTACAACACCGTTCCCTCGGGCAGGTCGACACGCACGACATCCACGACGTCGCCCGCCTTGAGGTCGCACGGTCCTTCGTCAATACGCAGCAGGCAGTTGGCCCGCTGCATCGTGCCGAGCAGCGCCGAATTCTGCGTCTTGGCCTCGGTCACCAACAGCTCACCGGTCTCGGGGTCGCGCGAAACCGTGGCGCGATCGAAGAAGCGTCGGTCCTGGCGCTTTTTCACACTGTGGGTAAGAACCGCTCGCTGCACGGGGCGCGCCCCCTCGGCAAAACCACGCATCTTGCGAATCGCCGGACGGGCAAGCATCTCAAAGCCTACATACGCCGCGGCCGGATTGCCTGAAAGTCCCAGGTAGGGCTTACCTGCGAGCAAGCCAAACGTGATGGCCTTGCCCGGGCGCATCGAGATGCGGTCAAACAGCACCTCGCCCTCGCGCCGGACGAGCGCCGTCACATAGTCGTAGTCACCCGCCGAGGCGCCACCACTCGTAATGACAAAATCGCACTCCTGCACGGCACGATGCACCAGCTCGGCAATCGCCCGCTCATCATCGGGCGCAATGCCGTAGAACACGGGCTCGGCGCCGGCATCGAGTGCCTCGGCCATCAACGCCGACGAGTTGGAGTCGCGAATCTGACCGCGCGCCGGTACCTTACTCGGTGCGACCAGTTCCGTCCCCAGCGAGATAATGCCCACGCGCGGCGCGGCGTGCACCTTCACGCTTGCATACCCGGCGCTTGCCAGCAGACCCGCGCCCGCCGGGGCCACAACCTCTCCAGCACGCATCACGACGTCACCGGCATGGGCCTCCTCGGCGGCAGAGCGAACATTCTCCCCTACCTTGGCAGGTGCCGAGAAGCTCACGTGCGAGCCCTCGTTGCCGTCACCGTCAAGTACCTCGACAATCTCGTATTTCACCACGGCATCCGCGCCCTCGGGCACCGGCGCGCCCGTCATAATGCGGACCGCATCGCCCACGCCGACCACGCCCTCAAAGACATGGCCCGCGGCCTCGTGTCCGATAACGTCGAGCGTCACCGGCGCCTCGCCAGATGCCTGCGTCAAGTCCGCCGAGCGCACGGCATATCCGTCCATAGCGCTGTTGGCAAACGGCGAGATATCGATATCGGCCACCGCGTCCTCGGCCAGGGGAAGGCCGGCGGCCTGCCACACGGGAATCTCGACGAGATCGGTCGGAGCAACGTGCGACAGGACAATCGACTGTGCGTCCTCCAGTGGAATGAGTTTCTCTGCCATATGCACCTCTTAATGCCACGGCGCACAACAGGGGCGCCGATTCTTTATGCTTGTCTCAGTATAATCCCCCGACGCACGACCGCGACTCGGCCTGTACCCGCAAATACACCTGTCGGTTGTAGGCCGCGAAACAGAATGGAAACCAACCCACCGGCTCGTCGCGTTTACCGCGTTTTATAATGCTTGCGTTGCAACCTAAAAGAGGAACGTATGGCTCATAACGACAAAACCGAAAGCGCAAACGAAACGCAGGATCATTCCCAGCCGCTCGACGATGGCGGCTTTTTCTCCCTGAACGACGTCATCACGGCAGGCAGGCATCAACTTACCCGCTCCGAGCATCTCTTGGCTGCCGACACGCGCCGCAACGCCCGCAACCTACTCGCGAGCGCCAAGTTGCTCGCGCTCGTCGTCATTGTCTCGCTCGCCATGGGCGTTGCCGCTTGGGCGTTTTTGGCCTCGCTGAATATCGCCACCGACTATCGCGAGCACCATGTGTGGGTCTACGCCTTGCTTCCCGTTGTGGGCGTTGCCACCGCATGGGTGTACAAAAACCACGGTCTTGCCGCCAAACGCGGTAACAACCTGGTCATCGACTCCGCTCTGGGGGGTGTGCTGTTCATCGATGAGGCCTACGCTCTGGTCAACCAGGAGAACGGCAACGACTTCGGCCGTGAGGCCATCGAGGTCCTGCTGAAAAACATGGAGGACCACCGAAAGGACCTGATCGTCATCGTGGCCGGTTACACGGACCGGATGGGGCGGTTCATCCACGCCAATCCGGGACT
>OGQF01001835.1_pt1 | contig 13441 bp, 5 predicted proteins | sample 1553141 | NCBI WGS metagenome assembly OGQF01 (sample SAMEA2580005, study PRJEB22360) | human gut metagenome | biome: human gut; feature: human-associated habitat; material: faeces | place: Denmark | collected 2008/2010
ATCTGATTTCCGTACCAAAATTAATTTTTGCCACACCAAGGCGAATCGCCTGTTTAATAATATCCTCTCTCATTCCCGTACATCCGTGAAGCACAAGCGGTATATCTGTAATTTCACCGGCCGCCTCAAGTACCTCCAGATGAATATCCGGCTCACCCTTATAATAGCCGTGGGCATTGCCGATGCCGATAGCCAGTGAATCCGGCTGGCAAAGCTCTAAAAACTTCCGCACATCATCAATACTTGCCACATTTTTGTTTTCCATTTGTGCGCCGCAGTTATCCAGTCTTAAAAGCTCGCCGATTTCTGCCTCCACAGGTACGTCAAAGCAATGGGCTACTCTGAGCACTTCATTTGTCATAGCCGCGTTTTCCTCAATCGGCTTTGTAGAACCGTCGATCATCAATGACGTAAATCCATTCTTTAATGATTTCATGCAAATATCAAAATCATTGCCGTAGCCCTCGGAGAAACCGCAACCAAAAGCATTGATCATCGTCTTAATTTCTGCATTGGCAAGAACCTTATCAATCGTAGCTTTCTCCACATTTAAAATCTTTCCCCTGATTGGAAGAATTGCCTGAAAACTTCTGTCTCTGGCACTTTTAGCACTTCCTCCCGCAGAATCCCCTTCCACAATAAAAATCTCACATAAAGAAGGATCTCTTTTTTCACAATTGGACAGCTTTCCATTGGAGTCAAAGGAATATTTTTGCTTTGTCAGTAGATTTGTTTTTGCCTTTTCTTCTGTTTTACGTATTTTTGCTGATTTTTCTGCACAGGCAAGAACACTCTTCAATACATCTAAATTTCTGTCAAAATAAAGTACCATCTGCTCTCCTACAACCTTTCCGGTTGCGCGTGATGCATCCTGATTATCCAGCTTTGTCTTGGTCTGTCCCTCGAAACGAGGTTCCGGATGCTTGATGGAAACAACTGCTGTCATTCCGTTACGGATATCTGCACCTGTGAAGTTCGGATCCTTGTCTTTAAGAACACCAATCTCTCTCGCATAAGTATTCATGACTGTAGTAAATGTAGTCTTAAATCCGGTCAGATGAGTACCGCCCTCTGCATTGTAAATGTTATTACAGAAGCCCAGTACATTCTCACGAAATTCATTGGTAAACTGGAATGCCACCTCTACCTGAATGCCGTCTGCTTCCCCTTTCAGGTAAACCGGATCATGCAGGACTTCTGCACTGTGGTTCAGATCCTTGATAAATCCAATGATACCGTCCGGCTCATGATAGGTAATATCCTCGACCTCTGCACCTCTTTTATCCTCAAAATGAATGGTCAGTTCCGGATTCAGATATGCAGTCTCATGAAGTCTGCTCTTTACTTCTGTTGCAGAAAATCTTGTCTTTTCAAAAATCTCCGGGTCTGGCAGGAAATTAATACTGGTCCCTGTCTGTCTGGTCCTTCCCAGTTTAGGCAAAAGTCCATCTTCCAGTTCCAGAGTGGGGATTCCCCTCTCATAATGATCATGATGTACATATCCGTCACGGCTGATCTTAATATCAAGATATGTAGACAGAGCATTGACAACAGAAGAACCTACTCCGTGAAGCCCTCCGCTTGTCTTGTAAGCGGAATTGTCAAATTTACCGCCTGCATGAAGTGTAGTAAATACCAGTCTCTCTGCCGATACTCCTTTCTCGTGCATGTCTACCGGGATTCCTCGTCCGTTGTCTGTTACTGTACAGGAACCATCTTTCTCCAGAACTACATGGATCAGACTGCAGTATCCTGCCAGATGTTCATCTACTGCGTTATCTACAATCTCATAAATGAGATGATTTAATCCTTTTCGTGAAACACTTCCGATGTACATTCCCGGACGCTTACGAACCGCCTCCAGACCTTCCAGGACAGAGATGCTCCCTGCATCATAGGTGTTTTTCTTTGCCATGTCTGTTACATTTCCTTTCTTTCTATCAACCGGATTGCTTACTGTAAATCCGGGAATGATTTTTTGCATTGCAAACACTTGTTCGTATTATAACCCAGTTTTTATTCTTTTTCAAGTGCGAACTTTCCCTTGTCAACGGAATAAAACACAAAAAATAATCAGAACCGAAATTCTGATCCTTTTCTGACTGTAAGCCTGTTCTGTTATAATTTGAGTGCATTTATCTTATCATTGGTTTTTTCAGCTGTCAACTGTTTCGTTTGCCTACAAGGCTGTTTGGCATTATCTTTACAGTAGAAATATCTGTAAGAAACAGAAGCTATTTCTTTGTCTTGATTTTCTTAATTGCGGAGTATGGACTGCAAACTCTGGATTTAAGGAAGAACAAGAAAATAATCGCCCAAAATGGACTTGATAAATAGCCATAGATGCTGTATAGTAAAAAATGTAAACGATAATCTATACTTTCTTATAAATGATTTTTCAGGCAATATCTGCCACTGATTCCAAAGATAAAAATACATAATTTTAAAGAAATTAAGTGTTCAATAAAACTCGTCAAAATGTTATAATATAAGTACAAAAAGGAGTGTTATATGAATAATACGATTTTTGATGATGTATTCCGTACAATGATTGAGAAGATGCCATACCTGGCAGTGCCGCTGATCAATGAGGTATTCCATACATCATACCCGGAAGATGTGAAGATCACACAGCTTCCCAATGAACATCAGCAGGAGGATGGAGAGATCATTACAGACTCCTGTCTGCTGATCGGAAGGAAAATGTACCATATCGAGTGTCAGAGTACAGACGACATGACAATGGTAATAAGGATGATCGAATATGATTTTGCAATTGGCATAGAACATGCAGAGAAGCAGGGACGCAGATACCGGATAGAATTTCCAAAGTCCTGCGTACTGTTTCTGAGAAGTTCGGAGAATACACCGGATTATCTGGAAACAGATGTAGTTTTTCCGGATGGAAATACATATTTATATTCCATACCTGCTATAAAAATAACTGATTATACAAAGGACAGCATCTTTGAGAAAAACCTGTTAATGCTGTTGCCATTTTATATTATGAGATACGAGAAAAAAGGACATGATTTTAATAACAATCCGGAATTATTCCAGATGCTTTTAAACGAATATGAAGAAATCAGGGTAAATCTGGAAAAGGAACTGACGGAGACAGGTAAATCGGAACTGTATACAGATTTAACAAAGTTAATTATAAAGATTGCGGATTATATCTTCCGTAAGGAAGAAGATGTCCGGAAAGGAATAGGTGATATTATGGGCGGAAAAGTTCTGGAACTGGAATCTGAAAAACTTAAAGCTGAGGGACGTACAGAAGGAGAAGCAATTGGACAGGCAAGGGGTGAAACTCGACTTGGAAGCCTGATTACTAGATTACTTCAGGATCAGAGAACTGAAGAAATCCCGATTGTATCAACAGACGCCAAAAGACGTGAGCAGTTATATAAAGAATACAATCTCTAAGAAAAATGGCAGGAGAAAAGGCAGATACCTTTCCTCCTGTTGTCGTCATATATATTTTATTAGCAAATTACAAGTTGATTTTTCAGGTAGATTTCATTCAGAATCCTTTAAGAAACAGAAGCTATTTCTTTGTCTTGAACTTCTTCATTGCGGAGTATGGACTGTAAACTCTGGATTTATCTTTGGAGGTTTGGTTCCATGCCCGTATGGTCACATACCAGGTACCTTTCTTTACATTTGTAAAGGTTACAGTAGTGGTGTTTCCGGTACGTTTCAGATGTTTTTTTACAGGATATTTCTCACCTGCGGAGATTTTGTATTTGTTTCCCAGCAGGATTTCATAACCTGTGGCATTTTTGCATTTTGTGTAAGTAATAGTCACGGTGTTTCCTTTTACAGTGATATTCCTGATCTTTGGCTGTTGTGGTGTAACAACAGTGATCTTGATCTTCTTAACCTTTGTCCAGGAACCATAGACCTTATTGCCCTGTGCATCCAGAACCCAGCTTCGGGCTGCCACATACCAGGTACCTTTTGCCAGATATCTGAAAGATGCCTGTGGCTTGTCGGTTGAGGAAACGGTCTGGCTGAATTTCCCGGTCTGGAGCATATTTGATTTCTTACTGATCACGAAGTCATAACCCTGAGCACCTGCACATCCTTTGGAAAGTTTGACAGTAAGCTTGTTTCTGTCAATGGAATGGCTGGAAATCTTTGTGTTGGCAGGTCGCAGGTATGCGCCGTTTTCATCTGTGATACTTCCGTCTGTGTGAATAACTCTTCCATTGAGAGATTCTGTACCAAATGCTATGAAATAATCCTGTCCTTTGGAAAGGGCAAAGTCAGCATATGGAATACTGCGCTCAAATGCACCGCCTACAGTTACAGTCTGGATGCACTGCAGAACCCCATTCTCAGCATCATACCAGAACAGATTTGCCATAAGTCCTGCACAGGAAGCATCTGCCTTTACAGAAAGCACAGCCGGGAAATCGAAAGCTCCGTTTCTTCCGAGATGGAAACCGAAATCATTCTGATTTGTGGATATCAGGCTGTATAATGCTGCCGGAATATATTCTTCTGTATTTGTAACAGAAAGATCTATATCCGCAGGTGTTTCTGCTGTAATGGAAGTACCGTTGATCTTCCAGATGAAACCATTCTCCATATCGAGATTCAGGGAAATATCTTTGCCTTTTATTTCGGATAAAACAGTGGCAGGAAGTGTCTCAGCCCCATTCATGATAATGGAGATGGTATCTTTTTCTTGGGAAGCCTTGATCAGATCATTGACAGCATCCCAGCCTTTCTTCTGGAAACTTCCCTCAATATAAGGTTCCCCGTCACCAAGTTTTCCGAGGTTTTTTGTATCCTGATGTTTGCATCGTTTACAGGTGTAAGTTATGATTCCGTCGGTTTCGGCAGTTGGTTCTGTAGTGATAACACCGTTATCATAGTCATGGCCGTATGCGGAAATCGTGGAGCCGTAATAGATGGTTCTCTCGCAGTCGTTACAATAGGTATCTCCGCTGTAACCGTTGGAAGTACAGGATGGAGAGGAGTAGTAGCATCCCACGGTATTTTTGTGTTCACATTCCTTTCTGATGATTGTGTAAGTGAAAGTTTCTTTTTCGTAATTTCCCTTATCACTGCCATTGTAAATTGCGGTAGCAGAATTATTTCCAACCTGTAAATCATTATTTGCATCGTTTGCCTGCCAATTCCAGTTTTGAGGAAGAGAATTAGGATCAATATCTTTTACTTTCTTACAGGACCATGGAACGGAGATTGTGTCTATTGATGGAAAATTTGGTGTTGAGGTTGCTCGCTTGATGATTGCTTGATATTCTTGTGAAGTCCAGGTATCATCATTGGAATTGGAATTGAAATTGGATATCCGTATAAAAATTTTAGTATTTTCTGCTTCCCTTACCGTACTTACAGTAGGAATATTATCGTTAGAATTCAAAATATACCATGTTTGTCCATTATCAACACTGTATTCAATAATACTATTTGGTGGAATTGTACTTTCTTCAATACTGATAACTGGATGAGGATTTCCATCATACTCATCTTTATATGTAGTAATTGTAGGGGTAAGATTAATAGCAAATTTCCAATTGTCGTTTGTTAAATAACCAGAATATGCATTGTAAAAATCGCCCTCTTCTACAGCAGTAATCTTTACAATATAAGTACCAACATCTTTAGGCTCGTTTATCTCGGCTTGCAAATTATCTTCCTTGAAATATTTTACAGTGAAGTTTCCTACACCTTTAATGTTGTTCTTCGTAGTGATGTTAGGAGAGTGTGTGTTTCCATCATAAGTAAACTCAGAACCGTTAAATTCAAAAATATCACTGGTAACATCACGTTTACCTTCACTAAATGTCCCTGAATTTGAATTAAAGATATAACTTTTAGTCTCTTTTTCAACAGTTATAAGATGATCTTCTCCGGTTAGCCATGCATATAGATTTGTATTCGTAGATTCAACCGCTTTATGATTAGATGGTTCCCAGACTTTATTATCTATAGCTACTGATTTAGTTTTTGTATTAGGAATAACGCAGAGATACACTTCAGGGCTTTTAGGGTCGTAGCTACCAGAGCTATCCAAATTCTGGTGAGGAGTGCAACCAACTTGTGCATTTACAGAACCGCCACTAATGGTAATATTATTGCAAGATCCGTAAAGGCCGCCACCAATTCCGGCACCACTCGTGGAACTAGCAGTTACAGAACCACTTTTAATAGTAATATTATTGCAAGATCCGTAATTGCCGCTACCAATTCCGGCACCATGCATAGATTTAGCATTTACGGAACCACTATTAATGGTAATATTATTGCAAGATCCGTGATGGCCGCCACCAATTCCGGCACCATTCATAGATTTAGCATTTACGGAACCACTTTTAATGGTAATATTATCGCAAGATCCCTGATGGCCGCTACCGATTCCAGCACCAAACTTAGATTTAGCATCTACAAAACCACTATTAATGGTAATATTCTTGCAAGATCCGTAATTGCCGCTACCAATTCCGGCACCATACCCACTCCCATCACTACTAGCTTTTAAGATTCCTGTAGTAGTGTCTGAAGCATTGGTTATTATAAGCTGAGCTTCGTTATCTTTCTGTAAACCAGCAGAGCTTTGATTAGTTGTTGTAAGGTTATTTATGCCTGTTAAATAGATAGTAACTGTAGCTTTAACATTATTATTTATTTGCAGTGCCGAACCAGCAGATGTTTTGATATTTACGTTATCAAGATAAATGTTGATGTTGTCTTGCTCTGAAGTATTCGTTCCATCAACCACAATTCTATTTGACGTTTCCGGACTTTTCTTGCATGTGAATTTGTAATCTTCTGCTATATTTATGGTATAAACTCCGTCCGTAACATTAGCATCCTCAGTTAAATCAATTACTCCATTTTGTGCATTTTCCGTAGCAGCCATTGCCTCATCGGGGGTATCGTTAAATTCAGGAGCCTCCTCCGAACTGAATACAAACAAGTCCTCATTTGTCTCTCCTGCTGCTTCCTGCTCCTCATTGGTAAAAATCTCTGGAGTATCTTCCTCAGACACTACATCCGGATTTCCTGAAGTAAATTCCCCCGCAAATATGGTCTGGGGGGGCATATTGGTGGAACACAGTGCAAGCGCCAGAATCCCGGCTAATAACTTTTTCTTCATACGTTCACCTCTCCTTTCTTTATACATGATCTTCTGCGTCTTGACTCTTTTGTTCTCTTTTTCTGAATTTGATACATAATGCGGTAATCACAACTGCCACAGTAAAGGAAATGACAGCCACCAACACATAGCCGCCTGCGCCCTCATGCAGCAGAATTGTGCCGTACATTCCCGTGGCGTTTATTGGCCGGCTTTGCATGATCCCCATTGCCCCCACAAGGGACAGGAACAGCACAGGGCACACAGAACGGACAGACGGCAGACTGTGCGCCGCTCCTGGCGGCAGTGGTATTCATGCATTCGCTTTTTTACCAATTCGATACTCTTTTCTGTATCGTACATGCCTCCAACCTCCTTCCCCAAAAACAGTGTTAAAAGTCTTTCACTTATATAGGTACAAAAAAAGCGAAAAACTCTCACCCGAAAATCAAATTTTTCAAAAAAAATTTGAGAGCTGCCGAAACAGCTCCCAAAAGAGAAAAAAACAGGTTATATTATTGTATCGAACTGCGGAAGATCAAACCAGCAATAGGGAGCGGAAATGGAATAGCCTACCCACTGCTTGTTGCTTTTTGCAATTGAAGCAGGGGACTTACTTGATTCGGTTAAATATCGAAAAATGCTACCATATAGAGAGGTAATGTAATGATACCCTCTTAAAATTCGGTTTGTTTCCAATCATAAAAAATGGCGAAGTGCTTATCGTAACACTCCGCCGAAGGCCTAACCGGTTTGAGCAAAAAAGCTTGGGTAGGTCTGCTTTACTATTTTATGCCTTCCTGCTGCATTTATACACTTAAGTGTGCCTTCCAATCCGCCGGAAGATTCATTGCTGTAAGACTGACTACATCAATATTATTTTGAATCAGCTTATCGAAAGCAGCTACAAATGTCACCCACTCCTCATCGGATGAGCGCAGATACTTCATCGCCAGTAAGATTTGATACAAACCATTATGTGCTGGCGATGGCACAACCTTATCTACATCCAGAATTTCCGGTGTCGTATGTATTGTGCGATTATAAATTCTGGAATTATGAGCACACATATTGCGCAATACTGAAACGCTCTGTATCCATGAAGCAAGCATTTTCTGTGATGGTTTTACCAAATTTCCTTTTTTTGATTTATACTGGTAGTTTAACGCCAAGATAGAATATGAACTTCCAGTGCCTGTTTTCAAATTCTTAATTATCTTCGATAGCGTACCAAATGAAAGAACTTCAACAGCTGCCCATACAGGCACCTCTCCATCATGATTATCAAAATTATGTTTTATAAACACATCATTAGATCGAGCAATTTCTGATGCTACAGTAGACATATTCTGCCAATATCGTTTTTTCTCTTTGAAAATTGATGAATCTTGCAAAACAAGTGGTTCTCCGTGCACAAGTAATGATTCCACCAATCGCACTCTCAAAGCAACCTCAATCTTAGAAATCATTGAAAAAATCAAAGCAGATAATTCCTGATCAAATTGATACAATTTTATAATATCTTTAAACTTTGTTCCCGCAACATACTTCTTTGTAGTATTATCATATAAATGAAACGAGTAGCCTCTCAAACGATAAAACCCAATTGTCTTTAATACCTTCTCTACATCTTCATAAGATGTAATCTCCATTCCTGCATCTACATAAGATTGCACTTGTTGTTCTATTGTTAATATTTGTTTTGGATATTGATACATAAAACACCCCATAAATGAAAAAGTCCCACCGGGTTGCGCATGAAAAATCAGAGGCGTGGTGGGTTCTGTTAATATTATTATACAGTTTCCGATGTTACTGTCAAGCTTTCTTTTGTAAAAATCGGCAACTTTCCATTGTTTTTTTGAGATTATGCCTATTTTGACATGGGGTATCCCAATGTCAGGTCTCTGCAGATAATAATGATGATACACCTGTCAAATATTCATAGTTACTGATATACGTACCTATTATATAATATGAATTCCTGCGGTTCCTATTTTCTCATACTCTTTACATTTTATTTTTTGTTGGCATCAGAACAAATTCCAGCTTTAATTGCATCCCTAATCCCTGTGCAAGTTTTTTCACTATACTCAGGCTGGGATTTCTTGTTCCGTTCATAATCTGCTTTATACTTCTTTGCCAGTTCTTTTTCTGCCTTTGGTGTCTTCTGCGATTTTTTTATAAATCCATTGGTCAGTACTGCCTTCTTGCCCGCCTCATAGCAAGCTCCATCTCATATATATTTGTTTCATTGTAGAGTTTTTCTTTTTGCCCGCCAAGCTTGATCGTCCGCAAATAAGATAACCGGGTATTTTGCGTATTTTTAATATAACTAGATTTTATATAGCAATTCTCGGGGTTCACAGTCGTATAAAGCAAAGAATCGTTTTCAAGGATCTCCAATGGGCGTAAGTTATGTGATGTAAAAATCAATTGTCCCTTAGCTTTATCCTGCATAACTTCCAGGCATTCTCCCAGTAAATACTCATAAATACCAGAATCCAGCTCGTCTATCACAAGGCAATAAGACTCCCTGTTATAGCAGGCAAGTGAATTACTGCAAATAGAAATCAGCTTTTTTATTCCTGCGGATTCATATAATAAACTTTAAAGAAAAAGGGAATATGGCAAAAACAGGATTGAGCAGAATAAACTCAATCCTGTTTTTGATGTTAAATATTATAATCCTATGATTTCCTAATATCTCAATATTTCTTATTTCTTTTGCAGAAAACAGAATCAGAACAATCTTTACAGTAGAAATATTTGTAAGAAACAGAAGCTATTTCTTTGTCTTGAATTTCTTCATTGTGGAGTATGGACTGTAAGCTCTGGATTTGTCTTTGGAGGTTTGGTTCCATGCCCGTATGGTCACATACCAGGTGCCTTTCTTTACGTTTGTAAAGGTTACAGTTACGGTGTTTTTGCCTTCTGTACGTTTCAGATATTTCTTAACCGGATATTTCTCACCTGCGGAGGTTTTGTATTTGTTTCCGAGCAGGATTTCATAACCTGTGGCATTTTTGCATTTTGTGTAAGTAACAGTCACAGTGTTTCCTTTTACAGTGATATTCTTGATCTTTGGCTGTTGTGGTGTAACAACAGTGATCTTGATCTTCTTGATCTTTGTCCAGGAACCATAGACCTTATTGCCCTGTTCATCCAGAACCCAGCTTCGGGCCGCTACATACCAGGTACCCTTTGCCAGATATCTGAAAGATGCCTGTGGCTTGCCAGTTGAGGAAACTTTTTTGCTGAACTTTCCTGTCTGGAGCATATTTGATTTCTTACTGATCACGAAGTCATAACCCTGAGCACCTGCACATCCTTTGGAAAGTTTGACAGTAAGCTTGTTTCTGTCAATGGAATGGCTGGAAATCTTTGTGTTGGCAGGTCGCAGGTATGCGCCGTTTTCATCTGTGATACTTCCGTCTGTGTGAATAACTCTTCCATTGAGAGATTCTGTACCAAATGCTATGAAATAATCCTGTCCTTTGGAAAGGGCAAAGTCAGCATATGGAATACTGCGCTCAAATGCACCGCCTACAGTTACAGTCTGGATGCACTGCAGAACCCCATTCTCAGCATCATACCAGAACAGATTTGCCATAAGTCCTGCACAGGAAGCATCTGCCTTTACAGAAAGCACAGCCGGGAAATCGAAAGCTCCGTTTCTTCCGAGATGGAAACCGAAATCATTCTGATTTGTGGATATCAGGCTGTATAATGCTGCCGGAATATATTCTTCTGTATTTGTAACAGAAAGATCTATATCCGCAGGTGTTTCTGCTGTAATGGAAGTACCGTTGATCTTCCAGATGAAACCATTCTCCATATCGAGATTCAGGGAAATATCTTTGCCTTTTATTTCGGATAAAACAGTGGCAGGAAGTGTCTCAGCCCCATTCATGATAATGGAGATGGTATCTTTTTCTTGGGAAGCCTTGATCAGATCATTGACAGCATCCCAGCCTTTCTTCTGGAAACTTCCCTCAATATAAGGTTCCCCATCACCAAGTTTTCCGAGGGTTTTTGTATCCTGATGTTTGCAACGCTTACAGGTGTAAGTTATGATTCCGTCAGTTTCGGCAGTTGGTTCTGTAGTGATAACACCGTTATCATAGTCATGTCCGTATGCGGAAATTGTATAACCATAGGAAAGTGTTTCATTACAGTCTGTGCAGTAGGTATCTCCACTGTATCCGCTGGAAGTGCAGGATGGAGAGGAGTAGTAACGTTCTGCGGTATGTGGGTGTGTACATGCTTTTCTGGTGATTTTAAATACAACCCATGTTTCTTCATAATTATTTGCGTCTTCGCCAGTGTAAACTGCTGTAGCGGAAACTTCTTTTCCTACAGGTAATTCTTTAGAAATATCGGAACCGCTCCATTTCCAGTCATCATTAAAAAGGCCTTTAACATCTTCGACTTTCTTACATAACCATGAAACATATGTAGGATCGGTATCGGTTGGCTTGCTTGAAGGTGCTTGTGCTTTTGAAATGACAAATTCCCATTCTGGTGCAGATATACTATCGACTGATTTGTAGTAGTCACCTTCATTCACATCAATCTTAAAAGTATAAGTACCTGCATCTGTGGGGCTGTCTGCGAGTGGAGTTTTATCTCCTTTTTTAAAATACGTTACTTTAGTAATTTTACCATGACCGGTGACATCATCTTTCCATTTAATATATTTACTAATATCAACATGGGTATCTTTAGTATATGTAAAATTGGGCTGCGTATAATCAAATTGGTCAGCGGTAGGAGTTGTTTGGATACGTACAAATTGGTTTTTTGCCTGATTGAAAGAATACTGCCTTTTTTCGGTTCCAACAGTTACATCATAAGCGTCATTATTTTCTTTTTCAGTTAACCAGACGTACAGATTACCGTCTTTTGTAGAATCAGGAAAAATATGATAACTTGGCTTCCAGGATTCACTATCTATCGTTACTGGTAAAAAATATTCATTTTTAATAATACAACAATAAACATTTGTTGAGTTGCCATTATGGGGGGTACAATTAATGCCTGGCATACGATCAGAATATGCCTTTACGGATCCACCACTAATGCCAATGTTGCTACAGGTGCCACCGGCAGAACCAATTCCGGCACCATTCGTAGAACTAGCAGTTACAGAACTACTATTAATGGTAATACCACTGACACTGCTAGCGCCGTAACCGCCGCCACCAATTCCGGCACCATCCGTAGAACTAGCAGTTACAGAACTACTATTAATGATAATATCACTGACACTGCCAGCGCGTTGCTTGCTGCCACCAATTCCAGCACCATACTTAGAACTAGCAATTACAGAACAACTATCAATAATAATATTACTGCAAGAGACGGAGCCGTAAAAGCCGCCACCAATTCCGGCGCTATCCCCATCGATACTACGAGCATTTAAGATTCCTGCAGTAGCATCTGAATTATTGGTTTTTATTATAAGCCGAGCTTTGTTATCTTTCTGTAAACCGGCATAATAGTTATTCTTTGTTATAAGACTATTTGTGCCTGTTAAATGGATAGTGACTGTAGCTTCAACATTAAGATTTATTCGCAGTGCCGGACCAGCAGATGTATTGATATTTACTTTATTAAGATAAATGTTGATGCTGTCTTTCGCTGAAATTTTCTTTCCATCAACCACAATTCTATTTCCTGTTTCCCGGCTACATGTGAATTTGTAATCTCCTGCCGAACTTATAGTATAAACTCCGTTCATAACCTTATCGTTATCAGCTAAATCAATTTCTCCAGCTTGTTCATTTTCCGCAGCAGCCATTGCCTCATCGGGGGCATCATTAAATTCAGGAACCTCTTCTGAACTGAATACAGACAGTTCCTCATCTGTCTCTCCTACAGCTTCCTGCTCTTCATTGGTAAAAATCTCCGGAGTTTCTTCCTCAGACACTACATCTGGATTTCCGGAAGTAAATTCCTCCGCAAATATGGTCTGAAGGGGCATATTTGTAGAACACAGTGCAAGTGCCAGCATCCCGGCTAATAATTTTTTCCTCATACTTTTCACCTTTTCCTTTCTTTATACATGATTTTCTGCATCCTGACTCTTTTGTCCTTTTTTTCTGAATTTGATACATAATGCGGTAATCACGACTGCCACAGTAAAGGAAATGACAGCCACCAACACATAACCGCCCGCGTCCTCATGCAGCAGGATTGCGCCGTACATTCCCGTGATGTCTATTGGCTGGCTGTGCATTATCCCCATTGTTCCAACGAGAGACAGGAATAACAGGGTACACAGAACAGACAGCCGGCAGACTGTGCGCCGCTCCTGGCGGCGGT
>OGQF01001856.1_pt1 | contig 13351 bp, 10 predicted proteins | sample 1553141 | NCBI WGS metagenome assembly OGQF01 (sample SAMEA2580005, study PRJEB22360) | human gut metagenome | biome: human gut; feature: human-associated habitat; material: faeces | place: Denmark | collected 2008/2010
TGTATAGTGATGAACAAAAAAGAAGGTGCATCGTGCATTACGACACACCTTCTTTTTGTATATTCACTTACAATTTATATATCAGAACTGTTGCATAAGCAGATACACCTTCTTCACGTCCTTCAAACCCCAAATGCTCTGTCGTTGTCGCCTTAATTGACATATCCTCAATATCCATTTCTAAAATCTCTGCAAGACATCGACGCATATCATCAATATAAAGACGAATTTTAGGACGCTGCAAACACACCACAGAATCGATATTGCTAATAGCAAATCCTTTATTTTCAATCAATTCTTTTGTTTTTTGCAATAACAACTTACTATCAATACCCTTATATGCTGGGCATGTGTCAGGAAAATGCAAACCAATATCTCCCAATCCAGCAGCTCCCAATAGAGCATCACAGATGGCATGAATCAAAACATCACCATCAGAATGCGCAACGCATCCCTTGGAATGTTCGATTTTAATGCCTCCCAACCAAAAGTCCAATCCCTCTTCAAGACGATGAACATCAATTCCAATACCTGTTTTAATTCTCATAGTATAACCTTTGTCTATTACGATACATTTTATGATTCAAAAATAAAAACTTTTTCCCAATAATATCCTTTCACAATAAAGTACTTTTTCAGGAAAATCCCCTAAATTTGTAATGGGAATTCCAACTTAAACAAAAGAATCGCCACTTATATATCATGATAGAGAATATTGCTGAAATATATGAACAGTTCGTCCGCGGTCATCATGTAGAAACCGACTCACGAAAAATTACACCCGGAGACATTTTTATTGCCTTAAAAGGGGAAAATTTTGACGGCAATGAGTATGCTTTAACAGCTATAGAACATGGAGCTACTACTGCCATTATCGACAATCCGAAATACAATGGAGAAAAATGTATTCTCGTCAAAGATACATTAAAATGCCTGCAAGAATTAGCACATTACCATCGTAAACGGCTTGGTCTCCCTATTTTAGGTATTACAGGCACCAATGGAAAAACCACGACAAAAGAGCTCTGTCATGCAGTATTATCAAAAAAATACAAAACATTTGCCACACAAGGCAATTTTAATAATCATATTGGAGTGCCTTTAACTCTGCTCAGCATGGACGAAGCGACTGAATTCGGCATTGTAGAAATGGGCGCTAACCATCCGGGAGAAATCCGAGACTTATGTGCCATTGCCGATCCGGATTTCGGACTTATCACCAACATCGGTTATGCCCATCTTGAAGGATTCGGTAGCTATGAAAACATTATTGCTACCAAAAAAGCCCTATACGAACATGTTTTTGCCAAAGGAGGTAAAGTGTTTGTCAGCGCTTCAGACAAATTACTGATGCAACTCAGTGAAGGCCATGACCGAGCAACTTATGGAATCAAGGGAAATCTTCTAGAAGGAGAAATAAAACAAACTGTTCCCTATCTGGTTTACTCCATCATTGCTCCCAAAGGACAACTTTATATCAAGACCCATTTAGTAGGAGGTTATAACTTCGACAATGCCATGGCAGCTTCAGCCGTAGGCATCCATTTTGGAGTTGATCCTCTAAAAATACAAGAGGCGATTGAAACTTATCATCCATCGAATTTACGCTCACAACTAATAAAAAGCGAAAACAACACCATTATCTTGGATGCCTATAATGCGAATCCTAGCAGTATGCAGGTATCTGTAAATAACTTCTGCGAAATGCCAGGAGAACATAAAGTCCTTATTCTTGGCGAAATGCTAGAATTAGGTTCTTCAAGCAGCAAGGCGCATGAAGATATTGTAAATTTAGCTTTACAAGGCAATATTGAGAAATTATTTCTCATTGGAAATAATTTTGAACATTGCAAAGAGAAATGTAATTTTATCACTTGGTTTCCTAACACGGAATCTCTGATGGAAATGCTCCGGACAAAACCAATGACGGAATCATTCATTTTCATCAAAGGCTCTCGCGGAAACCGTTTGGAACGAATTGTAGAATGTCTCTAATCATTTGAAACAGTGAATAACAGATTAGTCATCATCCCCACATACAACGAAAAAGAAAATATTGAAAACATTGTTCGTTGTGTTTTTTCCTTAAAACCGGAATTCCATATTCTAATTATAGAAGACAATTCTCCGGATGGAACAGCTGCCATAGTCAAGAGACTACAACAAGAATTCGAACATCTTTACATGGTGGAACGAAAAGGCAAACTCGGCTTAGGAACAGCCTATATCACCGGATTTAAATGGGCATTGGAACATGGCTATGGCTACATTTTCGAAATGGATGCCGATTTCTCACACAATCCTCATGACTTGGTACGCCTTTATGAAGCTTGTGTAGAGGGGGCTGACCTATCTGTCGGCTCACGATATGTAACAGGGGTAAATGTTGTTAATTGGCCCATGAGCCGTGTATTGTTATCATATTTTGCATCAAAATATGTGAGAATGATTACCGGCATGAAAGTTCACGACTCAACAGCCGGATTTGTATGTTACACTCGTAAAGTTTTAGAAACCATCGATTTGGAAAACATCCGTTTCAAAGGCTATGCATTCCAAATAGAAATGAAATTTACTGCAACAACATTGGGATTTGCACTTAAAGAAGTGCCAATTATATTTACAGACCGCACATTAGGAACTTCTAAAATGAGTAAGGGTATCATCAAAGAAGCCGTCTTTGGAGTGATTACCATGAAATTCCGTGCCATGTTCGGTAAAATCAAAAAACGTAATTAAACATTGATATGAAAAAGGTCATCAAAGGAGGAACACTCATAAACGAAGGTAAGCAATATAAAGCTGACATCATCATCGAAAACGACCGAATATTGTCTATTACTCCAGAGGCAGATACGGAAGGTTGTGAAATCATACACGCTGAAAATTGTTATGTGCTCCCTGGCGTTATTGATGACCAAGTACATTTCAGAGAACCGGGGATGACCCACAAAGGAAATATCGCAGAAGGCAGTAAAGCTGCAGCAGCAGGAGGTGTTACCTCCTTCATGGACATGCCCAATGTAAAACCGCCTACCACTACAAATGCCCTTTTACGCGAAAAACAAGAAATTGCAGCCCGAACATCCCTAGTAAACTATTCTTTTTACTTGGGTGCCACCAGCAATAACATCGACGAAATCAAACGAGTTGATCCTCGTACGACTTGTGGTATAAAGGCATTCATGGGAGCCTCTACAGGCAACTTACTCATAAATGGAATTCCAGCATTGGAACGTTTATTTGCAGAATCCCCTTTATTGATTGCAACACACTGCGAGGATACGCCCACTATCAATAGCAACCTTGCGCTTTATAAAGAAAAATATGGAGACGACATTCCTGCTTATTGCCATCCTCTCATACGAAGCCGTGAAGCTTGTCTAAAAAGTTCATCCTTGGCAACTACATTAGCTAAAAAATACGGAAGCAGACTTCATATACTCCATTTAAGTACAGCCGAAGAGCTTGCTTTACTTGACCGCGGACTACCGGAAGAAAAAATGATTACCGGTGAAGTATGCGTACATCACTTATGGTTTAATGATGAAGCCTATCGTGAAAAAGGAAATTTCGTGCGCTGGAATCCTGCAATAAAAACGGAGAATGACCGTCTGGCACTATTAAAAGGAGTGAATGAAGGTGTGTTGGATATTATCGCAACAGACCATGCTCCTCACACCATCGAAGACAAGAGCGGTTCATACACACAAGCTGCAAGCGGAGGACCCCTGGTCCAGCATTCCCTCACCATCATGCTGGAATTAGCAGAACGAGGCGAAATTACATACGAGAAAGTCGTTGAAGGAATGTGTCACGCTCCAGCCCGACTATTCCACATTGAAGGACGTGGTTTCTTACGGGAAGGCTATAAAGCAGATATTTGCATCGTCCAAAAGAATAGCTGGACAGTGAGCAAAGAGAATATCCTCTATCAATGCGGCTGGTCTCCCTTGGAAGGACAAACTTTCCACTATCAGGTACGTACCACAATAGTCAACGGAATTATAGTTTATGACCGAGGAGAATTCCCTTCAGACAGCCGAGGCGAACTACTGACCTTTATCAGATAAAATAACTAAGAAAACAAGCACAAAGCAACAGAATAAACATCAAATCATTTACCATCTTCACCCGCTGGACAATAAAATAATGCGAATAAATAAAAACCAGCGGGAAAGCCAGCATATACATAAAATCATAATAATTACCCGGTACGGCAACCAAAGTAACAATCAGAAATAATAACATCGAGACCAAAGAGGTCATTCCCCTACGCTGATAAACCATCATTGCCGAATATTTCAAAAAGAAATGCAACAAGGCAACCATCAGCAACATAAACAACAAGCACAAACGTATTATCTCTACCGTAGGCAAATGATGAATATAATTGCCTATTGTAAGGCTTGTCATAAACCGCCCGGGCAACATTGCCAACGAATCAGTCCAATAATAATAAAAAACGACAAAAATGACAGGCGCACAAAATCCAACAAGCAAAGCCATTACATCCTTAACCGTTGAACGTCCGGAGAAAAGCACTGCACACAAAGCCCATATCAACAAAAGAACAAACTTAGGATAAATCGCTACTGCCAACATCATCAATGCTCCAAAATCAAAAAGAGAGGCATTATTTTTTGTATTGTAAATCGCAGACTGCAAGCACGCCACTGCAAGGCCAACAATAAAAACAGCGATTAGCAGATAATTAAATCCAATACTTACCATAATACCCGAAGTCAACAAGATATATAGCAAAGAAGGCAAGGTCGTTCGTTGATACAGCAATTTAAAAATATTACTAATCAAAAAAATCATATATGCCACACCAAGCATCACAACACCACCTATGACAGATTGCCATGTCTCGTTTAACGAATGGATAAAAGCAATGTCTATACAGCCATGTACCGGAACACTTGCTATCTGATGTCCCGGCACCCACTTACTTAACAAAGTAATTGCCGCTACTATGAACGGCAATATAAAAAGCATATATAGACTCTTGGATTGTAAAAATTTATTCATCTATAATCAATCAAAAAATATCAACGAACCAATTTCAACAAATCCTGTCCGATATCACGACGGAAATTCATATCCTTGAATTTGAGATGCTCTACATTCTTATACGACAAAGCAAGAGCCTCCTCCATAGTCGTTCCATAAGAACTGACTGCCATAACACGGCCTCCATTAGTCAAGACTTGCCCATCAGTCAATTTTGTGCCTGCATGGAAAACGATGCTGTCTTTTACATTCTCCAATCCTGTAATAACATTACCTTTTTCATAAGAGCCAGGATATCCACCTGCAACCAACATCACTGTTGTACAATAACGTTCGTCCAATTCAAATGCAGCTTCTGCCAAACGACCGGTTGACGTAGCTGCGAACAACTCAAGAATATCTGTTTTCAAACGCGGCATCACGACCTCTGTTTCAGGATCCCCCATACGCACATTATACTCAATAACAGCAGGATTGCCACCATCATTCATCAAACCAAAGAAAATAAAACCACGATAGTCAATACCATCTTTCCGTAACCCTTCCACAGTAGGACGCACAATCAGTTCTTCCACCTTCTTATTAAATTCAGCATCAGCAAACGGAACTGGAGAAACGGCTCCCATTCCACCCGTATTCAATCCTGTATCACCCTCGCCGATTCGTTTATAGTCTTTAGCAGAGCCCAAGATCCTATAATCTTTACCATCTGTTATTGCAAAAACAGAAATCTCGATTCCATGCAAAAACTCTTCAATCACCACGCGGCAACTTGCTTTTCCGAACTTTCCATCCAACATCTCCTTCAGCTCATCTTGTGCTTCTTTCAAGTCATTAATAATCAGCACTCCCTTCCCGGCAGCCAAACCATCAGCCTTTAGTACATAAGGAGGCTTTAAAGTGGCTAGAAATTGTTGTCCTTCTGCGATATTATTTGAAGTCACAGTCATATATCCCGCAGTAGGAATTCCATGACGCTGCATAAACTGCTTGGCAAAATCCTTACTACCTTCCAGTATTGCACCATCTTTACCCGGCCCCACAATCATCAATTCTGCAAAACGACTATCCGCCTGTAAGAAATCACGAATTCCCTCTACCAACGGATCTTCCGGTCCTACCACCAACAATTGAATTTTCTTCTCTGCAATAAAATCTGCTATTGCTTTAAAATCTGTAACAGCAATACCAACATTTTCAGCTAGCGCAGCCGTACCAGCATTACCTGGTGCGATATATAATTTTTCCAACTGCGGACTTTGTGCTATTTTCCATGCCAAGGCATGCTCACGTCCTCCTCCTCCCAATAATAATACTCTCATAATCCCAATTCTTAGATGATATAAATAATGTCGAATGCAAAATTAACAAAATTATTTCTTTGGAGTCCTTATCGCATGCTTCATCTCAAATGGTATTTCCATTGAAAGCTCCATAAATCCCATGAATTCACCATTTTCATACCAAGGAGTCTGATAAATCAGCTTTTTTACACCTTCTTTTTCTATTGTATAGGCATTTGTGCGCGGATTCTTTAACATATCTGCCAACATAGACCGAGCCGGTTCCGGATGACAATCCAAGACATTCTTACCAATCAAATCTTCACGTCCAGGCTTCAAAAAGGTCTTACGGGACTTATCATTCATTTCTATAATCTTACCATCCTTGTCACAAATGGTGACAGCCAGATTCACTTCCTTAAAATAATCCATAGTCAATCAATTTAATTTTCAGCAAATTTGCTGCATATCGAGCATATTTCCAAGAATCTTCCAACCATATTTTCCAAGAAAAAAATCATTTTTATCGATATTTTTTCGCTCAAAATTTTGCAGGTTTCAAAAAAGCACCTATCTTTGCATCGCTTTTGAGGGAAATTCCTTAGTAGCTCAGTTGGTTAGAGCGGCGGACTGTTAATCCGTAGGTCGTAGGTTCAAGTCCTACCTGAGGAGCTAAAAGCTACCTTGAAAGGTGGCTTTTTTGTTACAATGTATCCATTCCTGCAAGGCGACGTTGAAGAAGCCACTTACGCTCTTCCGGTCCCTCACTACCAGCAGCATAATAAGTCAAACCACGTTCCGGATATTTCGCCCAATATTCAAGTATCGGATCAATAAAACGCCAACTCAATTCCAACGCATCGGTTCGGGTATAAAGTGTAGAATCGCCCTGCATTGCATCCAAAAGCAAACGCTCATATGCTGTAGCAATATAAGTATTACACAATGAATTATAGGCAAAATCCATACTCACCTGCTTCACCTCAAAAAAGGAACCCGGTACTTTCAAACCAAATTTCAATGAAATACTCTCCGGAGAATCCACTTTCAAAACCAACTGATTACATGAACCGTAAGTACACATTCCATTAAACAAATGGTGAGGGACATTCTTGAAATGAATCACAATCTCAGACCTGGCCGCAGCCATTCTCTTACCCGTATAAAAATAAAAAGGTACACCACCCCAACGCCAATTATCGATATAAAAACGCATTGCCACGTAAGTTTCAGTCGTTGACGACGCTGATACACCTTTTTCTTCTCGATAAGCTGGCAATTGCTGCTCACCAACTTGCCCAGAAGTATACTGGCCACGAACCACATCAGCCGGAGATAACGGATGCAAAGAACGAAAAACCTTTGCTACCTCATCACGCATCAGTTCTGCATCAAAAGCAGCCGGAGCTTCCATGGCAACAAATCCCATCAATTGCATCAAATGATTTTGCACCATATCACGCAAAGCACCTGCCCCTTCATAATATTTTCCTCTATTCTCTACACCCAACTTTTCTTGGGCATATATCTCAACCGAATCAATATAATTGCGATTCCAAAGCGATTCAAAAATCTGATTGGCAAAACGTAAAACAAGAATATTCTGTACCGTCTCTTTGCCTAAAAAATGATCTATACGATAGATATCATCTTCAGCAAAAATAGAACAAAGCTGACGATTAAGCTCTTGTGCCGTCTGCAAATTACTTCCAAAAGGCTTTTCAACAATTATTCGTCTCCAACCATTTACATCTTGCGCCTGATGCAAATCACTCTCTTTCAATGCCGATGCAACAATTGCATATTTTTGTGGCGGAATAGCCAAGTAATAAAGAAGCCTATCTGGGATATCATGTAAAGCGCGCAACGTAGTTACTTTCTCGGCCAATAAATGATACTTCTCTACCTTGTCTGTATCAAAACCAAGGTAATACACTTGATTTAAAAAGGCATCCAATCGTTCGTCTGTTGGTTTCTCACCTTTCAGGAACTGCTTTAAATTTTCTTTTTGCGCAGAACGAAACTCTTCGTCTGAAAAAGCTGTACGAGCGACACCCAAAATCACAAAATGCTCTGGCAAAAGGTTGCGATCAAACAATTCAAAGAGCGAAGGCAATAATTTACGTTTTGTCAAATCACCTGAGGCTCCAAAAATCACTAATATCTGGTTTTCCGGTTTTGTCATATCTACACCATTATTAATAAATTACCAACATTCATTTTCTATACATTATAAGTTCTAGATGCACTTCCTCCTGTTTCATTCCAATCCGTGTGAAAGAACTGTCCCCGAGGAGCATCGATGCGTTCATACGTATGGGCTCCAAAATAATCTCGCTGAGCCTGAATAATATTTGCAGAAGAATTTGTTGTACACAATCCATCAAAATAAGCCAACCCGGAGACCATACAAGGAGCTGCAATTCCTGTGGTTATTGCAATAGCAGCCACCTGTCTCCAAGCAGGCAACGCTTCCTGGATTCGTGCCCGGAAAAAATCATCGAACAATAAATTCTCCAAAGATGGAGCAACTTCATACGCACGCGTTATCTGTCCCAAAAAGACAGAACGGATAATACATCCTTTCCTCCATATACGAGCTAACATTCCTAAATCCAGATTCCACCCATAATGCAAAGAAGCTCTACGCAACAACGAAAAACCCTGTGCATAAGAAATCAGCTTAGAAGCATAAAGAGCATGACGCAATGTCTCTGTAGGAACAGTTGTCTGAGGAACAGCCTCTTCCTTCTTATATAACGATGCAGCCTGTATACGTTCATCTCGAATTGCAGAAAGAAAACGAGCATTGACAGCCTCTGCTATCAATGTCAACGGATCACTTTCATCCAAAGCTGCTGCCACCGTCAACTTTCCGGTGCCTTTCTGACCGGCGGCATCCAGGATATGCTCAAGCAACCAACTGCCATCCGCCTCCTTGCGGCGACAAATCTCAGAAGTAATCTCCATCAGATAACTATCTAACTCACCCTGATTCCATTCCGCAAAAACATCCGCAATCTCATCATTATCCAACTGCCAATAATTACGCAACATAGCATAACTTTCAGCTATCAGCTGCATATCACCATACTCAATTCCATTATGAACCATCTTTACATAATGCCCGGCTCCTCCTGAACCAATCCATTCACAGCAAGGTGTACCATCCTCCAAATGAGCAGCCACACTTTGCAGCAGATTCTTCACTAAAGGCCAAGCTGCAGGAGAACCTCCAGGCATTACCGACGGACCGGTCAATGCACCAATTTCACCTCCGGAGATACCCGTACCGACATAAAGCAACCCTCTCTCTTCCATTTGTTTCACCCGACGTTCTGTATCTCTAAAGTCAGAATTTCCACCATCTATAATTACATCTCCCGGTTCCAAAAACTCAACCAATTGCCCAATCATTTCATCAACAGGCTCACCGGCACGTATCATCATCATCACCTTCCGCGGACGCTCAAGAGATTCCACCAACTCCTTGACGGAATATGCAGGTCGAAAATTCTTGCCTGCCCCACGTCCATTAACAAAACGATCCACCGCATTTTCCCTTCCCGGATGAATTCGATTATATACAGATACCGTAAAACCCTTACTTTCAAAATTCAAAGCAAGATTCTCGCCCATTACAGCCAAACCTATCAAGCCTATGTCAGATTTCTGCTTCATATCTTTTTCTATATTTTATATCTAACTATTACATTTTCAACGGATAAATATAAGTATTATAAATGAATATCACCCCACATTTCTTAATGATAATATCAATAATATGATAAAGAAAATCTATCATACGACAAAAAAAACTGCGGAATCCCAAAGCCTCCGCAGTTTTCACATCAACAACCAATTTTGTTATTTATTTTCAAATACAATGTGATCATCCTTTACATCCACCACAATATTATTGTCCTTTGTCACCTGCTCTGCCAATATCTGCCGCGACAAATCATTCAACAGATTCCGCTGGATTACCCTTTTCACCGGACGAGCACCGAATTGCGGGTCATACCCTTCTTGAGCTATCCATTCCACAGCACGGTCAGTGACTTCTATTGAGATACTGTTATTAGCCAACATTTTCTGCAATGATTTGATCTGCAAACGTACAATATCAACAATCTCACTCTTCCGTAAAGGCGTAAACATAATCACCTCATCAATACGGTTCAAAAATTCCGGTCGAATCGTCTGTTTCAACAATTCATACACTTCATTATTGGTCTTTTCCAGAACTTCTTCCCGATTATTATCATCCAAGTCTTTCAACTTATCCTGAATAATATGTGCACCGATATTGGAAGTCATAATGATAATGGTGTTCTTAAAATCCACCGTACGTCCTTTATTATCTGTCAAACGTCCGTCATCCAACACCTGCAACAAAATATTGAATACATCTGGATGAGCCTTCTCGATTTCATCGAGCAATATGACAGAATATGGTTTACGTCTTACGGCTTCCGTCAACTGTCCACCTTCATCATAACCGACGTATCCCGGAGGCGCTCCAATCAGACGAGACACAGAATGCTTCTCTTGATATTCAGACATATCAATACGTGTCATCAAAGACTCATCGTCAAACAAAAACTCAGCCAAAGCCTTTGCCAATTCAGTCTTACCGACACCCGTTGTTCCCAAAAAGATAAACGAACCTATCGGCCGACGGGCATCCTGCAGTCCGGCACGATTACGTCGTACGGCATCAGCCAATGCAGCAATTGCTACATCTTGTCCGACAACCCGTTTGTGCAACTCCTCTTCCAAATGCAACAATTTTGCACGCTCACTCTGCATCATACGATTGACCGGAATGCCTGTCCATTTGGAAACGACAGCTGCAATATCATCAGAAGTCACCTCCTCACGAATCAATGATTGACCATGCTTCATATCCGACAACCGGGCTTTTACCTCTTCAATCCGTTGTTCAGCCTCTTTGATTTTTCCATAGCGCAATTCCGCCACTTTACCATAATCACCTTCACGCTCCGCACGAGACGCTTCAAATCTGAATTGTTCAATAGCATCTTTATTCTTCTGAATCTCATCAATCAACGAACGTTCAGACTCCCATTGTGCACGCAATTTGGTACGCTCATCATTCAAATCTGCCAATTCTTTCTGGATTTCATCCAGCTTTTTACTGGTCCCCTCACGTTTTAAAGCCTCCTTTTCAATTTCAAGTTGCTGAATTTTTCGATCCAATTCATCAATTTCTTCCGGAACAGAATTCATTTCCAGACGCAACTTGGCTGCAGCCTCATCCACCAAGTCAATGGCCTTATCCGGCAAAAAACGATCAGATATATATCGATGAGACAATTCTACAGAAGCAATAATTGCATCATCGGTGATACGCACCTTATGGTGATTCTCGTATTTCTCTTTCAAACCACGCATAATGCTGATAGCACTCATCACATCCGGCTCATCAATCATCACTTTTTGGAAACGGCGTTCCAATGCCTTATCTTGCTCAAAATACTTCTGATATTCATTCAGAGTCGTCGCACCAATAGCTCTTAAATCGCCACGGGCCAAAGCAGGTTTCAAAATATTGGCAGCATCCATAGCCCCTTCCGACTTCCCGGCACCTACCAATGTATGGATTTCATCTATAAACAGAATAATTTCTCCTTCCGATGCCAAGACCTCATTAACCACAGCTTTCAGACGCTCCTCAAATTCACCTTTGTATTTGGCACCTGCAATCAAGGCTCCCATATCCAATGAAAATATCTGCTTGGATGCCAAATTAGACGGGACATCCCCATTCACAATCCGTTGAGCCAAACCTTCAGCAATAGCCGTCTTACCGACACCCGGTTCACCAATCAAAATCGGATTATTCTTGGTACGACGAGACAATATCTGCAACACTCGCCTGATTTCATCATCACGTCCGATAACAGGATCCAATTTCCCGTTTCTGGCGCGCTCATTCAAATTGATTGCATATCTACCCAAAGCATCATAACTCTCCTCTGCAGACTGGGAATTCACTTTAGAACCTTTTCGCAATTCGGCAATAGCCTCCTTGGTCTCCTTCTCTGTCAACCCGCTATCCTTCAACAATTGTGCAACCTGGTCCCGATTATCAAGCAACCCCAATAAAATATGTTCCAAAGATACATACTGGTCGCCCATTTCATTCGCCAGTCTTGTTGCTTTTTCCAATGCTTTATTACTGTCTCCGGAAAGATAAGCTTCTCCGCCTGAAACTTTAGGATAAGAATCTACAATCCTGTCCAATGCAGCCATCAGGTTTCTGCTGTTAACCCCCAATTTATTAAAAATAAACTGAGTGACGTTCTCACCTACATTGAGAACACCCTTCAACAAATGACCGGTCTCTATAGCCTGTTGTCCTTTGCTTTGTGCAAGTTGCACTGCATGCTGCAATGCTTCCTGCGATTTGATAGTATAATTATTTGTATTCATAAGCTTAGTAATTTATTGTACTGATGAAAATACAAAACATATACCGATTCAAAAGTCAAAAGGTTTCAAAGCAATTATAGCAGATTTTCTGACATCTTGTCATTGCAATTGCATTTACAAGTGACAAAATGCCAGTGCTTTATCTTGTAAAACGCCATATTTATTTTTCATCCGGATGCTCCGTCTTCTTACCCCACAACCACCTAGGCACTATAATAAACAATGCAAGGATAGCTACAATTTGTAATATATGTTCCATTACTATACCCTATTCATAAAATCAATGCTATGGCAAGCCACAATACCTGCCGTTTCCGTTCTCAGACGGCTACATCCAAGAGTAATGGCCCGGAAACCGTTTTTTTCTGCAAATGCCACTTCCTCTTCAGAGAAATCGCCCTCCGGCCCTATCAAAATCACCACATCATCTCCCGGCTGATATGCCTCGTCCAGACGCAGCTTTTCCCCGGCATGACAATGAGCTATAAACTAGTGCTTCTCTGTACAAGTCGCAACAAAATCCTTAAAGCCGGTCATCGTATGAAACTCCGGAAGATATGCTTTAAGCGACTGCTTCATCGCAGCCACCAACA
>OGQF01001862.1_pt1 | contig 13318 bp, 9 predicted proteins | sample 1553141 | NCBI WGS metagenome assembly OGQF01 (sample SAMEA2580005, study PRJEB22360) | human gut metagenome | biome: human gut; feature: human-associated habitat; material: faeces | place: Denmark | collected 2008/2010
CCATTCGGGATATATTTCTTCAAGGCTCTTTCAACACCATTCTTCCAGGTATTGATATTTTCATTATCAAACTCCATTGAAGCTACCAACTCTACAGCCTGATGTACCGGCATTCCATGACGCAAAACTCCTGAAATCAACTTTGCATAGTTCCAATACTCTTTATCAAACTTATAAGACAGACCTTCTACAGTTGTCTTGAATCCTCGTTTATTTTGGAACTGGAAGTCATAACGAGAATTTCCTTCTGCATCATAATGTTTTACAATCTTTCCGGAAGTAACCGCTTTAGGCAACATGATACCTTCCTCATCATCTGCGATACCGGTAAAAATCTCATAAGGACGTCCATTATACAGACCAATGAAAGCAATCCACTTCTCCTTATTATTCTGGAAGCGTACAACATCTGCATCCAACTCTATCGGACGTTTGGCAGGCAGTTCTTTCGTTACAGACTCTTTTTTATCTTTATTAGAAACCAAAACTCCTGCACGAGAACCATCTCGATATACTGTACATCCCTTACAGCCACTTCTCCAAGCCTCTACATATAACTCACCGACCAACTCTTCTGTAACATCCGAAGGCAGATTTACCGTCACACTAATGGAATGGTCTACCCATTTCTGAACCTGACCCTGCATACGCACTTTTGCCACCCAGTCTATATCATTAGAAGTTGCCTTGTAATAAGGGGATTCTGCCACCAATTGATCAATCTCCTCATCTGTATAACGTTTCGTCATATTGTAGCCATTAACCATCATCCATTCGGCAAACTTATGGTGAAATACGACAAACTCTTCATAACTATCGCCAGATTCATCAACAAAATCAACACGTACATTTTGATCGTTAGGATTCACTTTCCTTCTTCTCTTATATACAGGCAGGAAAACCGGCTCAATACCGGAAGTTGTCTGTGTCATCAGACTGGTGGTCCCTGTCGGAGCAATCGTCAGACAAGCGATATTGCGACGACCATACTTCACCATTCCCGCATACATGTCAGGATCTGCTTCCTTCAATCGCTGTATAAAAGGATTGTTCACTTCCCGAGCTGCATCAAAAATCGAAAAACTGCCACGTTCTTTTGCCAAATACACCGATGCACGGTAAGCCTCCACCGCCAAGGTCTTCTGAATCTCCACTGCAAAATCGATAGCTTCGTCACTACCATAACGCAATCCTAAAGCAGCCAACATATCACCTTCGGCAGTTATACCTACTCCCGTACGGCGTCCTTCACGAGCCTTCTGCTTTATCTTTTCCCACAAGCGGATTTCAACACCTTTCACCTCATCACTTTCCGGATCTGAGTGGATTTTTGCCAAAATAGCATCTATTTTCTCCAACTCCAAATCAATAATATCATCCATAATCCGCTGCGCAATAGCCACATGTTTTTTAAACAAAGGGAAATTGAAGAATGTACCCTTCGTAAACGGATTCTCAACATATGAATACAAATTAATGGCCAGCAAACGGCAGGAATCATAAGGACAAAGAGGAATTTCACCACACGGATTGGTCGACACAGTACGATATCCCTTATCTGCATAACAATCCGGAACACTCTCCCGAATAATCGTATCCCAAAACAGAATACCGGGTTCTGCTGATTTCCAGGCATTGTGAACAATCTTATTCCACAACTGTCTGGCATCTATCTCTTTTTTATACTGAGGTTCTTCCGAATAAATCGGATACTTTTGCACATATTTTTCACCATCAACAACAGCTCTCATGAATTCATCATCAATCTTGACAGAAACATTAGCACCGGTAACTTTGCCCTCTGTCATTTTTGCATCAATAAAACTCTCTGAATCAGGATGATTTATTGACACACTCAACATCAAAGCTCCTCGACGTCCATCTTGAGCCACTTCACGAGTTGAATTCGAATAACGCTCCATAAAAGGCACAATACCGGTAGATGTCAATGCTGAGTTTTTAACGGGCGAACCCTTGGGACGAATATGAGACAAGTCATGACCAACCCCACCACGACGCTTCATTAACTGCACCTGCTCCTGATCAATCTTCATCACTCCACCATATGAATCAGAAGGTCCTTCATTACCTATTACAAAACAATTGGAAAGAGAGGCTATCTGAAAATCATTCCCGATACCTGTCATCGGTCCTCCTTGGGGAACAATATATTTAAAATCGCGCAATACTTCAAATATCGCATCTTCACTCATGGGATTAGCATAAGTAGACTCGATACGTGCAATCTCTTTAGCCAAACGACGATGCATATCATCAGGATTTTTCTCAAAAAGATTACCATAAGAATCTTTTAATGCATATTTTGTCACCCACACACGAGCTGCCAATTCATCTCCCTTGAAATAATTCAATGAACTCTGAAAGGCCTCTTCTTGCGTATAAGTCTGCCGCTCTTTGTTTAACTGTTCATTCATAGTGTGTTATATTATTTGATGTTTGATTTTTTCCTCTTACAAAGATAAGTAAAAAACATTCCATATTGTCAACTTTCAAAACATCATTTTTACAAAAGTTGTCCATTTCAACAACACAACACATTGATTAATAACAATATAAAAAGTTACCAACAGGCAAAAGTTTTCCAAAATAGGCACTTAATAAAAACTAAGATTTAAATAACCAAGTTTTTTAACACTTTTCTTTTCTCTCAATTCAATTCGGCTAATTCACTTGGTATATGCACATCCACAAGTCCTTGTTCAAAATCCACCCCATGTACATACATTTCAGAAAGCGGCAAGAGAATCTCCTTGCCTAAAATAGAAATTGTCAAAACGACATTACCGGAATAATCCGCAACATCCACCACTCGTCCCGCAGCGCCACTCACCTCATCTCTCACTTCCAATTCAATCAAATCATAAACATCATACCCCACGTTCTCCATATCCTCCTCTTCCAGAAGCTCCTTTTCTATCAACACTTCACATCCCACAAGCCTCTCTGCCTTAGCTAGAGAATTCACATAATCAAACTTTACGATATAAGAAGTATGATTACGGACGGTTAAACCGTCCTCCGCAATAAAAAAGGGAACCGGTGCTCCCTCCAAAAGGAGAAACACCGGTTCATCTGCATATTGTTCGAGCAGATCGCAATCAGTTGTTATAATCACAGCACCTTGCAGGTTGTGAGTTTTACTAACCTCCCCGATTTTTATGCAATCTTCCCGTGTAATCATTGCAATAAAATTATTCTGCAGCAGGAGCTTCAGCCTCAGCAGCAGGAGCAGCTTCTTCAGCAGCAGCAGCTTCTTCTGCTTTTTTAGCAGCCTCAGCAGCAGCCAATTCAGCTTTTTTCTTTGCAATCACCTCTTCTTTTGCAGCACGCACTTTAGCCTCAGCTTCCAAACGAGCCTTAGCAGCAGCGTCTCCAGCCTGAGCCAGTTTCTGAATCTTAGCCTGAACTTTAGCTTCTTTTTCCTTCATCCAAGCCTCGAATTTAGCTTCAGCAGCAGCTTCATCAAAAGCACCCTTCTTCACACCTTCCAACAAGTGTTTTTTCAAAAGAACACCTTTGTAAGACAGAATTCTTGATGCAGTATCAGTCGGCTGTGCACCGTTCATCAACCAATATAAAGCTCTGTCAAAATTGAGATCGATAGTAGCCGGATTTGTGTTAGGATTGTAAGTTCCCACTTTTTCAATGTATTTACCATCGCGTGGTGCTCTACTATCTGCTATCACTACATGATAGAATGGACGACCTTTACGTCCGTGTCTCGCTAATCTGATTTTTGTTGCCATTTTTTTAATTTAAAAAATTAATACTCTCCTATACCCGATAGGAGCGACAAAGATAATCAAAAGAAAGAAAGAAACAACGCATTCCCGCAAAGAAAAATATATCTAAAAATCACTCTTCCAATTCTTCTATCCGCTTTTTAATCAAATCCTTTTCTGTCTGTGACAAACCTGTCACTTCCTGCGTGAAAAAAATCTTGGCGGCATCTTTTCTTATTTCCGGCAATACATTCAATTCTTTCAATTTGTCAAAATAGGCATTCACAATATCCTCTTCTGCAACGTCTGCCAATGATTCTGCCACTATATGATTCCAATACGCCACTTCATAAGTCTTATAACGATATACGTTGTTATATATCTCACGATTGTTCTTGGGCAACATTTTATCAAAGACATCGATATACTCCAACTGTTCCGCAGCATTCCCCTGCACCAACAAACTATGATATGTAGGATAATAAAAGCAGGATACTGCCAAAGGAACTTTTACCTGCAACTTAAACAAGTCAACAAATTTTTGATCATATTTTCCCGCATCCTTTTTCAAAAAGGCATCAATAATACTGTCGTTATGGTTTACTACTGCTTCCAGCAATTTACGGTAATCATCTGGCTCTTGCGAAAACATCTCTTGAGATGACGGGAACCACTGATGCTCATAATAATGAGCCATCATCTGTGTCTCTTTGTTACTTCCCTTGCCAAATATCACTGATGTATAATTACCTTCTTTCACTTTCTGAGCATCCATCTCCAATTCTATCTCCATTCCGGGAGCCAAATAAAGAGGAAATGCAGCCTTGCCATTTAACAAACGCACATATTTACCGTCAGGAATCTCCACTTTAAATACAAAACGTCCTCCAGCATCCAAAGAAGCCTCAAACACAGAATCCTGCCCACATACATCAAGCACGACATTTTTACCCAACGGATTTTTTATCTGTCCGCAAAGCGACACCTCTTTCTTTATACTCGTATTGCATGCCATAAGGCATGCAATACTTACTAAATATATCCACAATTTCATCGTTCCTCTACTTTGGTGAAAGTATAAATAATCGGAGTATATTCCATAGTTTCCATTACAGATAATATACCTTGGAAGAAGTCAACCGGAGCATAATCAAACACCATCACTTCCAAAGTTCCATCCTCCAAAATACGCACAGCCACTTCTGCTTTTCTCTCCTCTATAGTAGTTGCTGAAAATTTCTCATTTACTTTACTGAATTCAATATAAGAATATGTTTTTTGTTCACCATTATATGGATCTTGTACAGTTCTATCTTCAAGGTAAACAACATCACAATCCCTGAAATAATTCTTCATATCTCCGGCTACATGCAATTTCAACATATCCTTATCTCCAGAAACAAACTCCAATGTATCCAGATTCGAATTATTTACCGGCATATTCACAAAATCACTCGGTTCTGTTGCTCCTTCATAATTTGTTTTAATATCATCAAAGCTCGTTGTTTCTTTGAACACCCACTTACCAAACAACTTACCTACAGTTGTCGGACCATAAATCTTGATTTTAATCTTATCATAATTACCTGCCACAAAATTCTCAGCGGCATTGATTTTCATCTCAATAAGGTCTTTACCCTCTTCCAATGCAACATACTTCAATTTAATCGTTGCATTCCGTTTTCCTTTGGGCACAACAAATTCAGTTACATTATCTTCAACAGTAAAGTGTGTATTCAATACTGCTGTCGAAGTTTCTGCAAATACAAATGGCAAATGAATCGCCTCTTTTGCTATATAATTCGTACCGTCCATATTCTTCAACTCAATACCCACAACAACCTCACCACTCAACGCATCCGTTTCCTTTACAAAAGAATAGATAATCTGTTCTGCCGTAGTAGACGATTCATCTCCGGGTTTTGTTGTAGAATCATCATCGCTACAAGAAGAGAACACCCAAACCGCACTCATCAAGAATGCTACTAAATACATTACCTTTTTCATAAATCCTGATTTTTAATAATTAATATGTTATTGGTCTTTAATTGCATTATTATATTCTTCCCTCAAATCATTCAGCCATGTTCTTTCCTCTGCCGTCAATGCTACCGGCTTCGGCATCACATAACTGGAGTTAAGAGTCTTCTGATAGGGTGGCACCTCATTTTCTTTTTCGCAACTACAAAAAAGAAGCATCATTCCTATTATTCCTATTATATATTTTGTCTTCATAATCTTCAATTTTTAAAGTTCATAACCTGGATTCTGCTGCATACCGGGTACCAATTCAACATCTGCCTGCATAATAGGAGCTGTATACATGAATTTTAGTGTAGTATATTTCAAACCATTTGCCGACACCCAAAATTCCGGTCGCCCGTTCCGTTTCAATTCAAACCAACGATCACCTTCCATAAAAAGCTCTTTCTGGCGCTCCGAAAGGATTGCCCACATCAACTTAGTCAACGGTTTACCTGTTGCATCTGTTTTCAACAACGATTCAGCATCAACATCCGGCAAACTAGCCTCAGTATAAGGAACATAGGGCGAAATACGATGCGATCTCAACAGATTCAAATATTTCAGAGCATTTTTTGTATCATCCTGATGGGCATAAGCTTCAGCCATCATTAATACCATTTCAGCAATCCTCACCCGACCTCTCAAACGCTTCATCTCTTCACGCTTTGCATTAAATGAAAGTGTATATCTGATATCAGCCTCTTTTTCAGTAAATAAATCTATAAATTTCTTACTTACAGGGCGAGCAGCAACTGAAGTCGTAATCTCAGTTTCACTGCCGCTACTGATGCCTTGATAAATAGCCGAACGGATTAAAATATTAGTCTTTGTTGTAGATAAATCCTGCACCATATTCACATAATCTGCCCCCGACAATAAAGGATATTTATCCAACAATTCCTCACATAATGGGATTACTTCCTTCCAATTCTGCGTCCAAAAATACAATTTGGCCAAATAAGCTTTAGCTACATCCGCATCAAAACGATACACATCATTCTGCATATTATAAGCCAAGCCGTCCTTCAAACTCGTTTCTATAAACTTTACTGTCTCTTTCATATTTGAACGCTTCACCTTTGCTTCCATGTCAAAATGATCAATCAACGGAAGTCCCAGCTGATCATCCACATTTTCCCGATCATAAGGTTCGCAAAACCAACGCAACAAATTGTAATAACACACTCCTCTTAAAGTATAGGATGCAGCAGTAATATCCTTTCCCAACTCTGAGTTGTCATCTTTCATATTTTCAATAATTAGATTACAATCCCGAATTTTCTCATAGAGCTGCCTATACTTATTCTGCATACCATTCAAAGAATTACCCACATATAATGCCAAACTGTTACCTGCAGGATATTTTGTCAGATTAGCATCTAAATTATCCGCAAAACATTCGTAATTCAATATCGTTGTAGAATTGCCTATAATATTATTATCACTACCATAATCAATCTCATATAAAGTTGAATTCAGCAATGAAGCAAACTCATCAGGAGTCTTAGGAATCACTTGTCCATAAGGTTTCAAATCAAGATAACTATTACAGGAAAACAAACCTCCTGCCAATAATCCCATTATTATAATCTTAAAATGTTCCATATTGTATAAATTATTAAAATCCGACATTAATACCAAAAGTTACAGAACGAGATACCGGATAGGTCGCTCCGGGAACTTCGGGATCTATTCCTGAATACTTTGTTACTGTAAAGAAATTATTCAATGCCAAACTGAAGCCCATAGATGAAATGTGCATCTTCTTCAAAGCTTTTGATGGCAAACTGTATCCAAACATAATATTGTTTATCTTCAGATACGAGACATTTTCCAATAATGCACCTCTTGTTATGCCCGAAGTTGTCGGATGGTCGAAATAATACCCCAACGTCTCTCCATAAGCATCAATCAAACGTGGATATTTCACTCCGGTTGTTCTCTCTGGAGTCCATCGATCTGTCACATCTCTACGCACATTCAGATGATTTACATACAAATCATTACGGGATGTCGGAATACTCTCATTCCGGCTACCAGCACTTCCGGCGAGCGTATAATCCGCAGGAGACTCTATATTATCAACAATCTTACTGTTAATAGCATAGGATCCTCCTACACTTAACGTAAAATTCTTATACGATGCTGTCAAATTCACACCTCCCGTAATCGGAGCAATACTTGTTCCCAGATAATAGTAATAGTTATCTGCCTTAGCCTTATCAGAATCCTGATTTATAACGGCATCCGGACGTAAAGCGAAAGTATAGAGCCCCGTCTCCGGATCGATACCTTCATATTTACCGGCCATAATCGACTCCATCGGATAATCTACATACGTTCCCAATGTCAAAGCTCCATTAGGCGATTCATATTTCGTCAACTTGTTTTGATTCCAGGCTACATTACCGGAAACACTCAAATTATAGTCTTTACCACGTAAAACAGCAACCCTCAACGACCCCTCTATACCGTTATTCTCTATTTCTGAAGTATTAAACGACTGTGAGAAGAAACCGGTTGTCACGGGGACTGTCACAGAAGTCACGCAATCCACGCTCTTCCGCCAATAAGCTTCCACCAGACCACTTACCCGTTCATTCCACAAACCAAAATCCAGAGCGATTTTCACATCTCGTGTTTTCTCCCATCGCAAATTAGGATTCGGCGCATTTCGTATATTACCCATTCTAAAACTTTCATCTCCTACAACTCGAAAATATTTACTATAATCCATCATCAGGTTCGGCTTCACGGATTTGCTGATATTTCCGGTAAACCCCGTTGCAACTCTTAAAGACAGACGGTTCAATATTTGGCGCAAACCATCCATAAAACTCTCCTCGCTGACATGCCAGGCAGCACCCACAGACCAGGTCGGATTAAACTGTTCCTCGCTACCGAAATTGTTGGAGCCATCGGTACGAAAAGATAAATTCAACACATATTTATCAAATACTGAATAATCTAAAGCTCCATAAAACGATGCAAAGCGGTTTTCAACTATCGATTGTCCCGACAATTGATTGACCATGTCTGCATATGCAACAATATCGCTGTAATCTATTTTATCCGTACCCGTTGGAGATTGAGGGACAGGCATCGCCGAATTGCCGGTCACCGGATCATATCCATACCGTTTCTCAAAAATACTTTCTGCTATTTCTCCACGGATTTCAGCACCACCAATAACAGACAGACGATGTATATCATTGTAAACATCAGAATAGCTTAACTGACCGCGCAACAAATAGCTCGAATTATTCGCATTGCTTTGTGAAATAGAGCCATAAGTACGTGTACTTGTACCTTGAGTATCAAAATACAGACGATCCATGTAAGCGGCATAAGTTTCTTTTCCTAAATAACTGTCTCCCTTATTGTTTGTAAAAGAATAAGATGCCAATCCGGAAAATTTCAACTGCTTAAAAAAAGTATAATCCAATTGAAAACGCGATGAGATTGAAATATTATCCGTCTCGCTTTTTGTTTCATCCATCTCCCTCAATATATTAAACCCGTTAGGCGGTACTGTCGGATCAAATTGCCCGTTGTTTTTTGCCAACTTAAAATAAGTATAATCGGCTTTATACGAACCGTCTTCGTTAAAAGCCTGCTCATAAGGGTTGGCAAAATAAGCATATTGAAAAGGATCTACGGAACTGGCTGGTCCTGTTGATTCTTGTCTTGACAAATCAAAACCCAACTGAAAACTCAAACGTTCGCTTGGGCGGGCATTGATTTTCCCGGACAAGCTATAACGCTCATAATCTGTTTTTTTCACAGCTCCGTTATCCTTCGAATATCCCATAGACACGTAATAAGTAACTTTTTCCTGACCACCGGAAAAAGACAAATAGTGATTGTGTGAAAAAGCTGTCCGAAATAACAAATCCATCCAGTCAGTATTCACTTGAGACAGTTTCTGTATATAGGCATTCTTTTCCACATCACTCATTTGAGCAAATTCCTCCTTGCCGGAGCGAATCATTCCGATAATACCAACAACCGGATAGCGCTCGCCGGCAGCATATTTAGACGCAGAAAACTCATCCCACAGTTCTTGCTCCCAGGCCAATTTTTCTTGAGAATTCATCAAACCGGCATCTCGGCCCGGCTTCATGACTACAGACATATTCATCGAATAATTCACAGACAACTTTCCGGCCTTCCCTGATTTTGTCGTTACAACAATAACACCCCCGGCAGCTCTCGAACCATAAATTGCCGCTGCAGCAGCATCCTTCAATATAGTTACATTTTCAATATCATTGGGATTGATCCCTGCTACTCCATTTGTAAAAATACTGCTGAAATCCCCCGCTTTAATCTGGTTGGTGGCTATATCCGGAATATTTTTCTGCAAAGGCACACCATCCACCACCCACAAAGGTTCTGCATCACCGGTCAAAGTATTGGTTCCACGGATACGAATCTTTGCGCTTTCACCCGGCCGTCCCGAACGGGCCGTAACATTAACTCCGGCAATCTGTCCCTGCAACAACTTGTCCATAGTAGGGATGGCTTTATTCTCAAACACCTCTTTATTTACGACAGCCACAGAACCGGAGGCTCTTTTTTTAGTTGTTTGCGTATAACCGGTACTGACAACAACTTCTTCCAATTCACTGACATGCGCACGCATAATAATGGTTATATTATCCGTATGTTCAGGAATTTTCACATCCTGAGTTTCCATACCTACAAAAGACACCTGCAATACGCTGATACCCTTGGGTAGTTCAAGCGTAAATTTTCCCTCCATATCTGTTGACAAACCGGTAGACGTCCCCTTTATCAAAACGGTTGCACCGGGAATAACAGCGCCTGTTTCATCCTTCACGACTCCCGTCAATTTGCGGAATTTTTCCTGCTCAACTTTCCCTTCCTGTAAAATAATGATATTGCCCTGCAATTTATAGCTCAAACCTGTTCCCTGCAACACCTCTTGCATGGCCTCCTCCAACGTACAATCAACGAAACTGACAGAAACATTATCTATATTTTCCACATAACGTTCATTATACATAAAATTGTAGCCCGACTGTTTCCGTATTTCCTCCAACACTTTAACAAAAGCAACATTGGAAATTTTTAAAGAAATCCGCTGTTGCAACATAACAGAACCATATCCTGGTCCGGCTATAACAAGCAGCAAGAGCATGCTCATTGCTAGTCGTCGAAACTTTTTCCCCATTTTGTCAAAAATAAAACGTTAAACTTCTTTTTTTCACTATATTTGTATGTTTTTGTTCACTTGAACATTTTGCGTAAAGAGATTAGGGAAAGGCCGAATATACCCTAATCTCTTCCTTCTACTACATATACTACTCTACCTGTACTTTCAAAATGCAAACCGACTGTCTGTATTTCAATCGCACCCAACAATTCTTCCAATGTCACATTTCTGGAGATATCTCCTGAAAAAACTTCTGCACCGATTTTCTCCCATCCTACAAATTGAACGTCATAATATCTTTCTATCTGCTTTAAAATCTCAACCAAAGGCATCTTGCGAAAACAAAACATACTCTCTTTCCAGGCCAACTGTTCATACAAAGGTATCTCCGAAAGTCTGACTTTTGACTGCCCGTGAAGCACATCAAGTTCTGCCACCTGACCGGACGTTAAAACCAAAGCGCTTTTATCTTTCACATCGCAAACTTCCACCGTTCCCTCCACTAATGCGGTGTAAACTTTTCCGTTATCTCCATAAGCATTTACATTAAAACATGTCCCCAACACCCTTACCTGCAAACACTTGGTCTTTACAAAAAAAGGCTTTTTATCATCCCTTGCCACTTCAAAATAAGCTTCTCCTTCCAGTTCAACCTCTCTAACATCACCGACAAATGATATCGGATAAGTGATTTTCGAATCTGAATTCAACCAGACTTTGGTACCTTCAGAAAGAATCAAATGGTAAAAAGCTCCCTTGGGAACCACCAACGTATTTTTTCCGCTCCCTTGCGCCTCTTCCTTTGAATTGCTACGATATTCCAAAGAGCCATTACGTAAAACAACATCGCCCTCCACCTGACGCAAATCCAGATTTCTCCGATCAGTTAAATTCAATGCTCTACCATTTGAAGTTATTAACTGCACTCCATAATTTTCTATAGATATAACCTGCTCAGACGGAGATGAAGACATATACATCTGTAAAAAAAACGTCACTCCGACAATCAGACAGACCCCGGCTGCAACTCCCCAAAAACGTTGCCAAAACCGACTTTTTCTTCTTGACAAACGCCTTTGAAAATTTTCCCACTGCTGCTCAGAATCAACTTCTTGATAACGATTAAATAATTGTGCAGAATTTAATGACAATATTGATTTGTATATCTTTTCTCTTTTATTGTCGGCACACCACTTCATCAGTTGTTGGTCCTCTTCCTCCGTTAAAGAGCCCAACAACTTTTTCGCCAAAAGATGCGCAATTGTAATATATTCCTGAATCGTTTTCATCTAAGCGTTTTATCTTCTATAGTGAAAACAACTCAAGTAAAAAAAAGTATGAGTTAAAACAGATATTTTTTACAACAAAAATAAAATCAGAGTTGCAACATCCTTCAACATCTCTCTTAATTTATTGTATGCAACCATTTTATGACTTTTCACAGTAACAATGCTAATTTGCATTTCTTCTGCTATTTCCTTATTCGATTTACCTTCCAGATGCAACTTTATCACTTGCTGGCACTGGGGAGTCAATTGCCGTATCGCCTCATACAACACAAAATGAGTTTCTTCCTCCAATACCGACTCCATTATAAACGTTTCCGATTCCAGTTCTTTTAGATATGTCTGTGAATATTGCTCCCTGATACGGCTATGTTTCAAATAATTCAATGCTTTATTACGTATCGTCTTATAAATGTATGCCTGAAACATCAGTATTGAATCATACGACCCGACATTCCCTTCCCATATAGAAATAAAAGTATCCTGAACAATATCTTCGCAAGCATGCCTGTCCTCAATAAAACGCATAGCAAAATCATAAAACTTAGAGAAGTATTCTTTGAAAAAATCTTCAAAGACAAATACTTCTCCATTATTACACGTTATCTGTTTACTATGCTTCGGCACAAAAAATCATTTAAAATCAGCGCCATCCATGCTTTCGCCCATTAAATGCTCCGCAAAATAATGGCGCACTACATTATAATAATAGGGCGACTCTATCCCATGATCTGCTCCCGGCACGACCAGCATATCAAAACGTTTGTCTGCCTCAATCAAAGCATGAGCCAAACGCATCGTATTAGCAGGATGCACATTATTGTCCATATCGCCCGTTATCAACAGCAGCTTACCTTTCAAACGGCCTGCCAACTCAATTGTTGTCGGTATTTCAGATTCAAAAATATAACTTTTTTTATCTCCTTGCTCATTTCCCTTCTTAATTTTCACCCCATGATACATTTCCCCCCACCATTTCGTATAGATATTATTGTCATAATTTCCGGAAGCAGCTACCGCTACCTTATAAAAATCAGGATATGTCAACAAAGAGGTAGCAGCCATAAAGCCTCCCCCGGAATGTC
>OGQF01001864.1_pt1 | contig 13316 bp, 11 predicted proteins | sample 1553141 | NCBI WGS metagenome assembly OGQF01 (sample SAMEA2580005, study PRJEB22360) | human gut metagenome | biome: human gut; feature: human-associated habitat; material: faeces | place: Denmark | collected 2008/2010
TGCCAAACTTCTAAGCCCCTTTCAGGGGCTCAGCCAGTAGGCGGCCCTTATAGGGGCCTGTGCAAACCACTAGTTTACTAGTGGTTATGATTTTTATACTGTTATTTTATTTATAACTTGAATTGCAACACATGACGGTCCGCCTTGAGTTATGAAAGCAGGACTTAAAGATAAAATATTTACTGTGTTGTTCGGAAAAAAATTCCGATACAATATTTTTTGTCTTGTTTGCAAGTTCAATATCTTCTCCGTGTGAGATGTAAATTATGGCTTCTTTTGACAAAAGATTTTCTTTTAGGTGCTCGCATATTGATTTAACTGCGTGAGTAAAGCCTCTTTTTATTGAATATCTGTTTAAAGTTGTTCCGTCATCGCTTTTCTTTAAAACAGGGAAAAGTTTTAGTTTGCCTGTGATTTTTGCCGCAAGAGGAGAAAGACGACCGCCTCTTTTCAAATACTCAAAGTCGCTCGGAATTAAAAATGACGCTTCACTTTCAAGTGCTTTTTGAAGTTTTTTTACAATTTCTTTTGCCGTTAAACCTTTTTTAGAAAACTCAACTGCTTTTTGAACTAAATATTTGTGCGGGTCGCAAAGTGTTGTTGAGTTAAATACGGTAATTTTGTCTTTGTTTACGGAGTGCTCTTTTGCCGTACACGCCGTACTGTATGTACCCGAAAGTCCGCTTGCAACCGTAATGTTTAATATCTCATCATCACTGCACTTATCATATTCATCAATGTAGTTTTCAATTGCCGGTTGTGATGATTTCGGTAATTTATTAATTCTACAAATTTTTTTGAGTCAATGTCAGTGAATTCTGAATATGTATTTGAATTTATAGTAACATTGAGCGGAATAATTGTTATATCGTCATTTTCGCCCTTTTTATATAGACTTGATGTGTCTGAAAAAATTTTGACCATTATTTTTCTCCTTCTTTTACGGAAAATAAAATTATTTCTGTTTTTGATTTGCATTATATCATATTACAGTGAAAAAATAAACAAAAACTTTTAAAATTGACTGAAAAAAGAAATAAAATGGCACTGAAGTTTATTAAGATAAAATATTTTTATTATATCGCACATTACTGCTAAAATATTTTAATTTATAATGTTTTTTATCTTTATTGTTTTAATTTATTATGATTAGTTGACAAAAATTTAGACTAATGTATAATAATTATGTTATAAAAAATGAAATTTTGCAGAAATGTGTCAAGGACGGAAAAAGATGTTGAAAAGTATTTGTAAATACAGTATATCAGTTATATTATTTTTAACTGTTTTTGTTTCAATAAATTCGAATTGCGTCTATGCACAGGATGATAAGTCGGATTTTGTTTATGATACTGACCTTTGGTATGATGTTGATGTTGCAGAGTATGGTAAAGTCGGCTCTATGGAGTATATAGTTAAAAACATTGTTGATAAAGACTTGCACACCGTATATTTCTATATTGATTGTATATCTGATACACCTGAATCTGTCGTGTTCGATTTTTCTTTAGATATTTCAAATGAGAAAAATAAATATGAAAATATTATACTTGAGAAAAATATGAAACACGAAGATTTTGATTTTACTTTAAATATTCAAAATACCGTGTCAAAAAACGGCAAACCGAATGTTTTCGCAGTGAAGTTTAAAAACAAAACAGATTTTCTTTTGGACAATACAATAAGTATTTCTTTATGTAATAATAAAAATACTTTTTTGATTTACAGCAATACATATTCTGTTTCGGACAAGAAAGTTACAACAACTCGTGAAACTACGAAAAGAGAGTCCAAAACAACGAAAAAGCAAAACGATAAGTATAATAAAAACGAAAAATCCACAAAATTTTATTCTAAAAACAATAAATACTATTCTTACAATAAAGGTTCTAAATATTATAACAATGCAAACGGCAGTGCTTCACCATACGGTCAAAACGGTGGTGGATTGTACGGAGGTCTTGAAGATGAAAATTCAGTTTTGTCTGAAGACGAAAATAATACGACTTCAAAATTACCGCTTGGCTCAAAGATTTTAGTCGGAGTCGGTACAGCACTTGTTGTTGCCTCTTTTGCTTTTGTTTTTTGGGGTATTGCCAAGAACAAAAAAGACGGAATAGGTGAGAGTGAGAAAGAAGACGAGTCGGAAGAAAAAGATTAAACAATAACTTTTGTATATTTCATTACACAAAACTGAAAGGATATTGTTCTATGAAGTTGGAACGAACCAAAAATACTGCCAGAAACATTTTTTTCGGCTCAATAAGTAAAATATATAACTTAATCATTCCGTTTATTATGCGTACTGTTATGATGTATATACTCGGAATGGAGTATCTCGGACTTAACAGCCTTTTCTTTTCTGTTTTGTCTGTTTTGAGTCTTGCAGAACTCGGAGTAGGTTCTGCGCTTGTTTTCAGTATGTATAAGCCTGTTGCTGAAAACGACACAAAAAGAGTCTGTGCATTGATGCAGTTGTATAAAATATATTACAGAGTCATAGGAGTAGTAATTCTTATTGTCGGTTTGGCAATCACACCGTATATTCCGAAACTTATCAGTGGCGATGTACCGTCGGATATGAATGTATATATTTTGTATTTGATGAATTTGTCTATTTCTGTTTTGTCATATTGGCTTTTTTCTTACAAAATATGTCTTTTGGATGTTCATCAGAGAATAGATGTTGTAAATAAAGTAGATGTTGTTTTAAATACGGTTAAGTATGCTTTGCAGATTTTTGTTCTTGTCGTTTTTAAAAATTATTACTGCTATTTAATTGTGTCTCTAGTTACAAGAGTAGTTGCCAATATAGTTATTGCTTTAGTTGTAAATAAAATGTATCCACAATATAAAGCAAGAGGAAAACTTGAGAAAACCGAAGTAAGAAAAATCAACAAAAGAGTTGCTGACTTGTTTGCGTCAAAACTTGGAAATATTGTTCTCGATTCATCCGATACAATCGTTATTTCTGCTTTTTTAGGGTTGACTGCTCTCAGCATTTATCAAAACTATTGTTTTGTGATGAATGCAGTTTACGGTTTTGTTGCACTGATAACGACATCTTCTTTGGCAGGTATAGGCAACAGTATATTTACAGAAAGCAAAGAAAAAAATCTCAAGGACTTAAACAAGTTTACATTTGTCATTGCGTGGATTTCGGCATTTTGTGTATCTTGCTTTGCTTCTTTGTATCAACCGTTTATGGAACTTTGGGTTGGTAAAGAAAATATGCTGCCGTACGGAATGGTAATTCTGTTTTGTATATATTTTTATGTAAGACAAATAAGTTCCGTTTTGATAACATATAAAGATGCGGCGGGAATTTGGAAACAGGACAAGTACAGAGTGCTTGTTACTGCTTTGGCAAATCTTGCTTTGAATTTACTGATGGTAAATTATATCGGATATTACGGAATACTTCTTTCTACCGTTTTGAGTATGAGTATCATCGGTTTGCCGTGGCTTTTGAAAAATCTTTTCTCTGTTTTATTTAAAACAAGTTCAAAAAAATATATGAAAAAACTTGCTATATATACCGTCGTTACGGTTGTTTCGTGTGCGCTGAATATATTTGTCACAAATTTCAGTTTTGACTCAATAATTTTGACGATTGTTGCAAGGCTTCTTTTGAGTTTTGTTGTTCCTAATACTATTTTCTTTTTACTTTTCAGAAAAACAGATGAATTCAAATCATTTGTCGGTTTGTTAAATCAATTTACGGGAAAAAGATTTAAGTTTTTAAACAAATAAAATAAAAAACAGACACATTTTACTTTAAAAGTTGATGTGTCTGTTTGTTTTATTCTTCAATGTATTTGTTTGTTGTGAAAAGTAACGAAATGCACCAAACTGCTGCAATACCGACTAAAGTATAGATAATTCTTGCCAAAATCGAGTCTTGTCCCGAACAAATCCAAGCAACAATATCAAATTTGAAAAGTCCTATCGAACCCCAGTTTATACCGCCGATAACAGTCAGTATAAGTGCAATTTTGTTTATGATATTCATAACTTCATCTCCTGTATATAAAATCATTAGTATTATGTAACATTAAAATGATTTTTATACATTTATATTTGAAGTTTTATTGAATTTTATAATGAAGTTACCAATAATTTTGCTTTTGCGTCAATTTCAAAATTTCCGAAAGAAGAAGGAATGAAGAAACTGTCGCCTTTTTTAAATTCCATATCGTCAATCTTTCCGCTTCCGTCAATTACCAATATGTTTATAAAAGAATTTTCATCGGCAAAAAGATTTATTTTTCCGTCAATTTCGTAAATGTAAACTGTGAATAAGTCGCATTGCTTTAAAAGTTGTTTTGTTGCGTTTTCAATTTTTTCGGGTTGACTTTCTGCCGTTGTCTTGCTTTTCGGCGGTTCAGTAACTGCGGTATCAAGTGCTTTTTGAATGTGAAGTTCTCTCGGTTTTCCGTCATTTCCGAGCCTGTTGTAGTCATATACTCTGTAAGTTGAGTTTGAGTTTTGTTGTATTTCCGCTATAAATACGCCTTTTCCGATAGCGTGAACAGTGCCGGCTTCAATGAAAAATACATCGCCTTGTTTCACATTTACAATATTTAAAACATCAAGTAAAGTGTTGCTTTCGATAGCGTTTTTAAAGTCTTCTTTAGATATTTTTTCTTTAAAGCCGTAAATAAGTTTTGCGTCTTTTTCGGCATCTACGACATACCACATTTCAGTTTTGCCGAATTCGTTTTCATATTTTTTTGCGTATTCATCGTTCGGATGCACCTGAATTGACAAATCGTTTTTTGCATCAATAAGTTTTATAAGTATCGGAAAATCGTCGTATTTTTCGGCTTTTTTTCCTAAAACAGTTTTGTGAGCATTAATATAGTCTGTGAAAGATGAACCTTTAAATTCTCCGTTTTCAATAATATTTTCTCCGTCTTTGTGACAGGAAAGAGTCCAAGCTTCAGCTATAATTTTTAAGTCTGTTTTAAAATCATAATCGTTTTTTAACTTTGTACCGCCCCAAATGTTGTCTTTTAAAGCGGGTTTCAGCTTCATAATATACATAAAAATCACCTTCGCAATAAATATTAACAAAAAGCATCTTCACTTTCAAGATATTTTATAGTAAAATATTACGGAATTAAAAATAGGAGTTATAGAAATGGCAGTTTTATCAGTGCAAAATTTGAGTTTGTCTTTCGGAGAAAGAACATTGTTCTCAAATGTTGCGTTCGATGTTAAAGAAAATGAAAAGGTAGGTTTTGTCGGTGCAAACGGCGTCGGTAAAACTTCTTTGTTTAAAATAATTACAGGCGAGTATCGTGCAGATACGGGCGGTGCGTTTGTTTCAAAAAATGCAAAGGTCGGATATATGGAACAACATTCCTGTTCTGACTCAAAGTCCGTATATGACGAACTCATTTCGTGCTTTCAAAATTTAATAGATATGGAAAATGAGTTGAATGAAATATCCCTTAAACTTCAAAACGGAGCAGGGAATATGACTGAACTCATAGCAAGACAGGAGTTTTTAAATGACCTTTTTGTTAAAGAGGGAGGACTTACCTATAAGAGTCTTACAAAAAGTACGCTTGTGGGACTCGGTTTTGCAGAAAATGAGTTTGAAAAAAGCACTTCAAAATTAAGCGGAGGACAGAAATCTAAACTCATACTTGCGAAACTCCTTTTGTCGAAAGCCGATTTGTTGTTGCTTGACGAGCCTACAAACCATTTGGATATTGATGCAGTTGAATGGCTTGAAAACTTTTTGACCGATTATAAAGGTTCAGCAATCATTATTTCTCACGACCGATATTTTTTGGATAAAGTTACGACAAAAACAATAGAACTTGAAAATGAAAAAGTATCTTGCTTTATAGGGAACTATTCCGTTTTCTTAAAGAAAAAAGAGGCTGAACAAAAAGCGATTGCCGAAAAGTATAAAAATGATATGAAAGAAATTGAAAGACTTGAAGGCATTATCGAACAGCAGAGAAGATGGAACAGAGAAAAAAATATCAAAACTGCCGAAAGCAAAGAAAAAGTTGTAGAGAGAATTAAAGCACAGTTGGTTGTTCCCGACAGTGCGGTTGAAAAAGTGCATTTCAGTTTTGTACCCAAGATGGTCAGCGGCGAAGATGTTTTGCTTGCTGAAAACATTTCAAAATCTTTTGCAGAAAAAAAGATTTTTGAAAATGCAAATTTGTATATAAAAAAAGGTGAGCGTGTATTTTTACTCGGTGCAAACGGTTGCGGAAAAACAACTTTGCTCAAGACGATTATGGGAGATTATTCCTCCGATAACGGAAATATCAAGTTCGGGTCAAATGTTTCTGTCGGATATTTTGATCAGGTACAGGAAAAACTGAATTTAAAAAATACTGCACTTGAAGAAGTGTGGTCAACTTTTCCAAATATGACCGAAACAGCAGTGCGTTCATCTTTGGCATCGTTTTTGTTTAAAGGCGATAGCGTATTTAAGCCGTTGTCAAAGTGTTCAGGCGGAGAAAGAGCAAGAGTTGCCTTGCTGAAACTTATGCTTGGCGGGTACAATTTCCTGCTTCTTGACGAGCCTACAAACCATTTGGATTCTGCTTCCCGTGAGGAACTTGAAAATACACTTCTTGATTACAGGGGTACAATGCTTATTGTGTCGCACGACAGATATTTTATCAATAAACTTGCCACAAGAATTGTTGAACTTAAAAGTGATGAAACTGTAAGTTTTTCGGGAAACTACGATTATTATTATGAAAAAAGAACTGTTGTCGAACAAGTAAAGGAAACAAAGCAAAAATCAAAAACTAATGATTATAAACTAAAAAAAGAAATTGCTTCAAAAACCAGAAAACTTAAGACTTCACTTGAAAAAATACAAACGGAAATAGAAAGTACCGAAAACAGAATAAACGATTTGAATACAGAACTTGCAGACAATTTGGAGTATGAGCTTTTACTTGAAAAAACGGCAGAACTTGATAAATTGTCAAACTATCTTGAAACACTTTATGATAAATGGGACAGTATGGACAGTGAATTGACTTTACTTGAAAATTAATTTATAATATTTAGAAATTATTTTTAAACCTAATGTATAAAATATGTATTAAGTTTATCAGTGTATTTTGGTTTTAAAAATTGAGAATACGGTGAAGTATGAAAAAAATTGTAGTAATCGGAGCCGGCGCAGCAGGTATGATGGCTGCCGCAACAAGTGCTTTAAACGGCAACGATGTTGTTTTAATTGAAAAAATGAACAGACCCGGACGAAAAATAATGATTACGGGTAAGGGCAGGTGCAATGTCACCAACGCAATGTTCGATGTCAACGATTTAATAGAAAATGTTATTGTCAATAATCGCTTTTTGTACAGTGCTTTTTCCTCTTTTATGCCGTATGATACCATTGCTCTGTTTGAAGATTTGGGAGTTGCCACAAAAGTTGAAAGGGGAGGAAGAGTTTTTCCTCAGTCAGATAAGGCAGTTGATATAGTTGACGCTTTGGTAAAGTATGCAAAAAACAGCGGAGTAAAGTTCGTTTTTTCAAAGGCAGTCGATATTGAAACAGAAAATAATAAAATCAGCAGTGTTATTTTGGAAAATGGTGAAAAAATCTACTGTGACGCTTTGTGCATTGCAACAGGGGGATTGAGTTATCCGGGAACAGGTTCCGACGGAGACGGTTACCGTTTTGCAAAGAAGGTCGGCCATACCGTAACTCAACTCAAACCGGGACTTGTCGGACTTAATGCACGGCAAAATTTTATTGACGAACTTCAGGGTTTGTCGCTGAAAAATGTTGCAATTAAAGTTTTTGACGGCAGTAAAGAAATTTACAGTGATTTCGGAGAAATGCTTTTCACGCATTTCGGCGTTTCAGGGCCGATGATTTTGTCGTCGTCAAGCCGTATTAAGTCATTTGACGGTAAAAGCTATAAATTACATATAGACTTGAAACCTGCTCTTAACGACGACAAACTTGATAAAAGAATACAAAGAGATTTCAAGGAAAACGCAAATAAAGATTTCATAAATTCTTTGTCAAAACTGTTGCCGTCAAAACTTGTTCCCGTTATTGTCAGATTGTCGGGAATTGACGCTAAAAAGAAAGTAAACCAAATAACAAAATCCGAAAGGATTAAACTTGTTGAAACAATAAAAGATATGACGCTTGATTTGACAGGATTTAGACCGATTGAAGAAGCAATCATTACAAGAGGCGGTATTTCGGTTGATGAAATTGAGCCTAAAACAATGAAGTCTAAATTAGTTGATAATTTGTATTTCGCAGGGGAAATAATAGATGTCGATGCATATACGGGCGGTTTCAATTTGCAAATTGCTTTTTCGACAGGTTATCTTTGCGGTAAAAATATGTGATGTGAGGTTAAAGGTATGATAAATATTGCTATTGACGGGCCTGCAGGTGCAGGAAAAAGCACAGTTGCTAAAGGTGCTGCAAAAAAACTTGGGTATATATATGTTGATACAGGTGCTTTGTACAGAACAATTGCACTTGCGTGTACAAGAGAAAATATTGATTTGACCGATGAAGAAAGCGTAAAGTCAGTCGTTTCAAAAATCAGTGTAAGATTAGGCTTTGAAAACGGTACTCAAAAAGTTTATCTTTCAGATGAAGATGTCAGCGAAAAAATCCGTACACCCGAAATTTCAATGGCGGCTTCACTTGTTTCAAAAATTCCGTATGTAAGAAATTATCTTCTTGATTTGCAAAGAAATATTGCTGAAAATAACAATATTCTTATGGACGGAAGAGATATTGCAACAGTAGTTTTGCCAAATGCGGATGTTAAAATTTTTCTTTTTGCATCGGCAGAGTGCAGAGCAAACAGAAGATATAAAGAACTCGTTGAAAAAGGCGAAAAAGTTGATTATAACGATGTTTTGGAAGATATTGAAAAAAGAGATTATCAAGACTCACACCGAGATATAGCACCGCTTAAACCTGCCGAAGATTCCGTAATGTTTGATACTTCAAATTTAGGTTTGGAAGAGTCTGTTGATAAATTGATTGAAATTGTTGAGGAGAAATTAAATGAAAGAGTTTGATTACAGTACAATAAAACACTATAAATTTTATTCTTTTGTAAAAAATGTTTTCGGTCCGATTTTTAAAGGGTTGTATAAAATTGAGTTTAAAGGACTTGAAAATGTACCGAAAGATAAGACAAACTACATAGTTGCAGTTAACCATACCAGTATGCTCGACCCTGTTTTTGTCGCTATACCGAAATGCGTTCCGTCGCTTCATTTTATGGCAAAAGTCGAACTTTTCCAAAATCCTATTGTTGCGTGGGTTATAACTCATCTTTACGGTTTCCCTGTAAAACGAGGCAAGGGCGATATTTCTGCCATTGACTATGGTATCAAGATTATTGAAGAGGGGCATGTTATGGCAATTTGTCCCGAAGGAAGAAGAGTTAAAGATAAAAACGGTGTTCCTCAAAGAGCAAAAGCAGGTGTTGCCGTTATTGCAAAAGCAACGGAAGCAGATGTTTTGCCTGTTGCAATTCATTGTCACGGTAAAATAAAACCGTTTAAAAAAGTTGTCGTTTCTTACGGTGAAGTCATTAAAAATGAAGACCTTGCTATAAGCGATGAAGGAAAACCGTCTGAAATTAAAGATGCTGCAAATAAAGTAATGAATAAAATTATGGAACTCTGGGAGGCAGAAGAGTGAAAATAAGTGTTGCAAAAACGGCAGGTTTTTGCTTCGGTGTTGACAGAGCCGTAAATTTGATATATGAACTTGTGGGAAAAGGCGAAAAGGTTTGCACTTTAGGTCCCATAATTCATAATCCGCAGTTAGTTCTTGATTTAATATCAAAAGGCGTAAAAATAGTAGATGATATTTCCGAAGTGCCGAATGACTATACTGTTGTTGTAAGAACTCACGGCGTTCCTAAAAAATATATAGATGAACTCGAAGAAAAAAATATCAATTACTGCAATGCCACTTGTCCGTTTGTTTTGAAAATTCATAAAATTGTAAAAGAACAGAATGAAGATTGTGTTGTTTTAATAGCAGGCGATGAAAATCATCCCGAAGTAAAAGGGATAAGAAGCTATTGTAAAGGTGTGTCTTTTGTTTTTAAAAACGAAGATGAACTTAAAAATATTTTAAAAACAAATCCAATAATAGACAAAAACAGCTCAATTTGTGTATCGCAAACCACTTTCAGTAAAAAAGAGTGGAAAAAATGCGAGAAAATTATAGAAAAGGTATGTACAAATTGCAAAATATTTGATACAATATGCAGTGCGACAGCCGAAAGACAGTCAGAAGCGTCTGAACTTTCCAAGATTTGCGATGCTATGATAGTCATAGGCGGTAAGCATAGTTCTAACACCTGTAAATTAAAAGATGTATGCGCAGATAACTCAAAGACTTTTCTCATTGAAACTGCAGATGAGTTAAAAGATATTGACTTAACTTCGTATTCCCATATAGGTGTTACTGCCGGTGCATCGACTCCGGCGGGGATAATCAAGGAGGTACTCAATTCCATGTCCGAAGAAAAATTAGAAAAGGAAGTTGAAACAACTTCAGCCGTAACTGAAGAAGTTGTGGAGACAGCAGATCTTGCTGAAAAGGCTAATACAGAGCCTGCTGTTGAAGCATCTGCTGATGGTGAGGCGTCCTTCGAAGAGATGCTTGAAGCATCTTTCAATGAAACAGAAAACAGCAAGGTAGTTACAGGTACTGTTGTAAATGTTACAAACACAGAAGTTTTTGTAGATGTTCACGGCAGAAAACATACCGGTGTCATTTCTCTCGAAGACCTTACAGCAAGCAATGCTGACAAATGCAGCGATGTAGTTTCAGTAGGCGACGAACTCAATCTCGTTATTATGAAAACAGACGACCAAGACGGTGTACTCAAACTTTCAAAAAGGCTCTATGATGCAGTTAAGGGCTGGGACGAACTTGTTGCTGCAAGCGAAGCAGATGAAGTTCTTGAAGGTGAAGTTACAAGAGTTGTAAGAGGCGGTATAGTAGTTGCTGCAAAAGGCACAACAGTATTTATTCCGGCTGCACTCACAGGTCTTTCAAGAGACGAAGACCTTTCAGTTATGGTAGGCACAACAGTTAAGTTCAAAATTATTGACCTTAACACTCAACGCAGAAGAGCAAAAGGCTCAATCAAAGTTGTTTTGAACGCAGAAAGAAAAGCAGCTAAAGAGGCTCTTCTTGCTAAACTCGCAGTAGGCGAAAAATACACAGGTGTTGTTAAATCACTCACAAACTACGGCGCATTTGTAGATATCGGCGGCGTAGTAGGTATGATTCACATTTCAGAACTTTCATGGAACAGAATTAAACATCCGTCAGAAGTTGTAAATGTAGGCGACACTGTTGAAGTAACTGTTAAGTCACTTGACAACGACAGAATTTCATTCAGCTTTAAAAAAGTTGAAGATAACCCGTGGGAAATCCTTAAGAGAGATTATCCTGAAGGAACAGACCTTAAAGGCACAATTACAGGTGTTACTGCATTTGGTGCTTTTGCGACCGTTATTCCGGGTATTCAAGGTTTAATCCATGTTTCTGAAATTTCAAACGAAAGAGTAAAGACACCTGCTGATGTTCTTAAAGTAGGCGACGAAGTTGAATTCCGTATCATCGGTATCGACTTTGACAAAAAACATGTAAGCCTTTCTATGAAAGCTCTCCTTTCTGAAGATGAAGAAGAAACTTCTGAAGAAGAGGACGCTGAATAATTTTTATAACAAAAAGCGATGCTTTGGCATCGCTTTTGATTTTTATATGTAAATATTTGCGATATAAAAAACGGTCGTCTTTATAGATGACCGTTTTTTTAGTTCTATTTAATTGCGTTTTTGTAATTCCTTTTAATAACTTTTTTAAAACCACTTAAAGTTGTTACATTTTCTCCGTTATATGAATAATAAATAGCCTGTATGATTCCTATAATCATAAGGAATATAAATATCTGTTTCGGCGAACCGAATATATAGTCTGTAATTCCAAATCCAAGAAACACAATAAGTGAAGTTGTGGCACAGACTAAAAGTGAGTACTTCTTTTTGGTGTCTGCATTAATTTCAAGCAATTTTTTTATTGCTATAATGATTACGCTGAGTAATGCAATTAAGCCGACCAAACCTATTTCTACCCAAATTTCTATAATGAAGTTGTGAGCGTGTGGTTTATTGAGGTCGTAAAATGTATTAAGTATTGTTCCGGTACCTTCACATCCAAATCCGGAGCCGAACAAAAATACCATCGGATTGTTGAAAAGATAGTCAAGCAACGACTCCCATATTTCAAAGTGAACGGCAGAAGATTGCTTTGCTTCAAGGTTTCCGACAAGTCCCGTCGGTACTGTCGGTATTACTTCCGGTTTGAATATAACTCCGTATCTTGTTAATACAGATGCAATCAAAAGTGCAAACGCCGGTATTCCTACCGAAATGAGTTCTTTTGAAGAACGCTTTACAAGTAAAATAAATGCCAAAACCCAACCTGCAAGTGCAATCACACAGCCTGTTCTTGACATTGTTGCACTTATTCCGCAAGTTATCAATATGTTTGCAAAATAATAGATTGTTTTATTTTTTGCAGATTTTGCATTGATTAGAAGATAAATGGCAATCGGTAAAGATGCCACCAATAAAGATGCAAGTAAGTTGGGATTTGAAAAAAATCCGCAAGCACGGTCGTCAAAAGTTTTAGTGCTTATTTCAAAAGGTAAAGAACTGTACACTATTTTGTCCAAAGTTTTGTAAAACGGTGTTACAAGTACAAATTTTTGTGAAATCAAGTTTTCTTTAAATAGTAAATATGTAACAATTTGAACAGATGCAACAAGTCCGTTAACAGACGCACCAAAGACAACAGTTTTGAGTATGGTATCAACTCTTTCTTTTGTTCTTGCTAAATTATATATCATTACCTGTACAAGTAACATTCCGAACCATAAGCCCGACATACCGAGAGTGTCGAGTTTGGTGTCAGACCAAAGCGTGCTTAAAAGCATATATCCCATAAGACAAAGCTCAATTTTTCCGAGTGTTCCAAGACGAGCTTTTTTGTTTTCATTGCTCCATTGTCTTTTGAAAACAATAAACGCAGTGAAAAGTATAAATGGCGAAATGTATTCAGGTAATATGAAAAATGTCGAAATCGTTGCAATCAGCCATGACCAAGCAGGGTCTGATTTGCAGCTTGTTTTGAGTTTTTCAATAGCCGTATTCATCGTATTTCCTTTCTGCACAAACAGTGCGTACTAAATTATAATACTACATTTTTATGTTTATTGCAAATTAATTTATAATAATAGTTATATTAT
>OGQF01001871.1_pt1 | contig 13282 bp, 10 predicted proteins | sample 1553141 | NCBI WGS metagenome assembly OGQF01 (sample SAMEA2580005, study PRJEB22360) | human gut metagenome | biome: human gut; feature: human-associated habitat; material: faeces | place: Denmark | collected 2008/2010
CACGTCCATTTGGAAGCGCTGGTAGCCATAACAGATTGCAAGGTCGCCTAAGCCGCCGCCGCCGATGGTGCCTGCCATAGCGGAAGAACCGATGAGGGTGACGACGACGACGGTGATATTCTCGATGATGGAAGGCAGGGCTTCCGGGATGAGGACTTTCTTAATGATCTGGAACGGGGAAGCACCCATGGATTCGGCCGCTTCGATGAGGCCGAAGGGGACTTCACGGATGGAAGTCTCGACCATGCGAGCAGTATAAGGGATCGCAGCAATGGTCAGTGGGACGATGGCTGCGGTGGTGCCGATGGAGGTGCCGGCGATGAGACGGGTGAGAGGAATGATCGCGACCATGAGGATGATGAATGGGATGGAGCGGATCATATTGATGACGAAGGCGAGCGGTTTATTGAGCAGGCGGCAGGCGAGGATGCCGTTCTTTTCTGTTACGACGAGGAGGATCCCCAGCGGAATGCCGACGACGGCGGCGATCAGGGCGGAAACGCCGAGCATGTAGAAGGTTTCTGCCGTACTTTTGAGAAGAAGATTACTAATGACTGGAGACATATCCGAGCACCTCGCTTGTGATAGGTAACGATTTCAGATGACTGAGCGCTTCTTTCATATCGCTGTCATCGCCGATGATGGTGATAATGAGACGGCCGAAAGACACATTCTGGATGTAGTCAATGGAACCGTATAGGATAGATACGTCCAGATTGTACTTTTTGATGAGATTGGCAATGATCGGTTCATTCGCGACGTCGCCGCGGAAGGAGAGGGAGAGGACGGTCTGGTCGTCTGCATTCTCTTTATCGGCATGGATATCCATGTGGGAGAGCTGTTCCGGTACTTCCGAAGACATGACCGAGCCGACGAATTTTTTCAGCGTCGAGGTTTGCGGATTGGTGAAAAGGTCGACGACGGAGCCCTCTTCGATGATGCGGCCATGTTCGATGACGGCGACACGTTCCGCGATTTCCTTGATGACTTCCATCTGATGCGTGATCATGATGATGGTGATGCCGAGTTTCTTATTGATGTCTTTCAGCAGCTGCAGGATGGACTTGACGGTTTCCGGATCCAGCGCAGAGGTCGCTTCATCGGAGAGAAGTACAGATGGATTGGAAACAATCGCGCGTGCAATGCCGACACGCTGCTTCTGTCCGCCGGAGAGCTGGGCGGGGTATTTATCCTTGTACTCGGTGAGACCGACCATTTCGAGAATGTCATCGATGCGTTTTTTCTGCTCCGCCTTCGGCACGTTGGCAAGCTCCAGTGGGAATGCGATATTTCCAGCCACCGTGCGGGAGGAAAGCAGGTTGAAATGCTGGAAAATCATCCCGATGCCTTTGCGTTCGCTGCGCAGCTCTGCCTTGGAGAGCTTCATCATGTCTTTGCCATTGATCAGGACTTCGCCTGTGGTCGGTGGTTCAAGCATATTGATGCAGCGGACCAAGGTCGATTTCCCAGCACCGGACTGTCCGACGATACCGTAGATCTCACCATCTTTGATGGTGAGGCTGACGTCATCCAGTGCTTTGAAATTGCCATATACTTTCGTTATATGTTTGAGTTCAATCATTGGAGTCTCCTCATAAAAAACAAAAAACTTTCATCGGAAGATGAAAGTTTTGCGTCGCATCATCTTTCGAGAATATACTCGCTGGAATTGGCACCGTTTCATAAAGATGGTTGCCGTGGCTTCAAAGGGCCAGTCCCTCCGCCACTCATGATGAAAGTTGTATAAAATTCATCGGCAAGGCCGATTGAATGAATTGTACTCTTTATGAGAAAGAAAGTCAATAGGGGGGAGGGGGAGCCCGTGAGGCGTGCTGCCCTTAATTTCGTGCGAAAGCATCGCTTGAATGAGAAATTAAAAATGAGAAATGCGAAATGGTGGTGCGGCGCATAAAAGTATAGCAGCGCCGCGAAGTATAAAATAATGACGATGCCCGAAGTTGGTATGTAGTCACCAGTCACTAGTCACAAGCCACTCCCCCCCCCATTTTCCTTTTGCGCCAGCTCATCTCTAATGTTATAATATACTAAAGTATTGCATACTATGACTACCCAATGACAGGAGGATATATCAATGAGTGTGAATCACAGACTGGTGAATCCGCTGACGGATCAGCTTTTCGATGGCATTCTGACTTTGAAGACGAGAGAGGAGTGCTATGAATTTTTTGAAGACCTTTGTACGATCAATGAACTGCGAGACATGTCGCAGCGGCTGGAAGTGGCACGCATGCTCGAAGCGGGAGATAAGTATGACCGCATCGAAGAAGCGACGGGCGCGAGCACTGCCACGATTTCCCGCGTAAAGCGCTGCCTGAAATTCGGAGCCGACGGATATGTGCAGGTGCTCTCTCGGATGGGAAAAGACGTCTCGAAGACGACTGACTGATGATTTCAGGGACATGGGGATCTGATCGCGGGATCGGATTCTCCTTAGTTTTTCAAAAAGGAAAAAATATCATGCAACCATTAGAGCTTTCTCATGAAGGCTTCAAAGCCTATGATATTCGCGGTGTCGTGGGGGCGGAAGTGAATGAAGACCTGGCCTATCGCGTGGGTCGTGCATATGCAGCGCTCTACCATCCGCAGGTGATGTGTGTCGGCTATGATATCCGTCCGAGCTCTCCTGCTATCGCGGAGGCGGTCATGCGCGGTCTGACGGATGGCGGCGCGGATGTGATGGACATCGGCCTGTGCGGGACGGAGATGATGTACTTCGGTACGTTCCACTACGGACTTTCCGGCGGCATCATGATTACCGCGAGCCATAATCCATCGAACTACAATGGCTTAAAACTTGTGCGCGAAGGGGGGATCCCTGTCAGTGCTGATACGGGGCTGAAAGACATCGAAGCACTCGCATTCTCCGGTGATTTTCCCGAGACGGAGAAAAAAGGGAAGATCTTTGCGAAACAGATCCTCTCGGACTACATCGACTGTATCCTCTCCTTTGTGGATGTCACGAAGATGAAGCCGCTTCACATTGTGGTGGATGCAGGAAATGGCTGTGCCAATATCGCCTTTGCAGAGCTCAAGAAACACCTGCCCTTTACTTTTACAGAATTATATATGGAGCCGGACGGCAGTTTCCCCCATGGTGTGCCGAATCCGATGCTGGAAGAGTGCCAAAAGCCGCTCAAGGAGAAGGTGCTCGAAGAGAAAGCGGATCTCGGAATCGCATGGGATGGAGACTTTGATCGTTGTTTCTTCATCGATGAGAATGGGAAATTCGTAGAAGGCTGTTACATGGTGGGACTGCTTGCATCCTATTTCCTTAAGCGGCATCCCGGAGAAATCATCATTCACGATCCGCGTGTCTTCTGGAATACGGAAAAGATCTGCCGTCTCTATGGCGGCGTGCCGGTCGAGTCGAAGGGCGGACATGCTTTCATGAAGGAGACCATGCGTCGCGTCCACGGCATTTATGGCGCGGAGAACAGTGCCCATCATTTCTTTCGCGACTTCTCTTACTGTGACTCCGGGATGATCCCATGGCTCATCGTGACAGAGCTCATGAGCGAGACAGGCAGACACCTTGGTGAAATGGTCGCTGAAATGGAGAACGAATTCCCTGTGAGCGGAGAGATCAATCTGCCAGCCAAAAATGTGGAGAAAACCCTCGCTGCAGTCAAGGCAGCCTATGCACCGAAAGCCTTGGCTGTCGATCCCACGGATGGCGTAGGGCTTGAGTTTGAGAATTGGCGCTTCAATCTTCGTCCATCGAATACGGAGCCCCTCATCCGTTTCAATATGGAGACGATGGGCGACCGGGCGCTCCTCGAAGAGAAGAAAGAAGAAATCATGAAGCTCGTCGAGGAAAGTAACAGATAAAGGGGCTTATCGCTTTTGCGCGGACAGCAGCGCCCGTCGGGTATTCGTTTGAGAGGATATGCTCTTATCGATCAAAGGCTCTACGCTGATGCATACATATGATGCATACGATCTCTCATGTAAACAAAGGAGCTGTGAAGAAATGAATCCTCATTTCTTCACAGCTCCTTTTTACTTTGCTTTCATTTGGTTCAGGGTTCAAGGTTCAGGGCTCTCGTGGCGGCTTCGCCGCCTTTTTTAGAAGATGGTATTCTCGTATCGCAGCCTTCCCCTCTAGGGGAAGGTGCCCGAAAGGGGCGGATAGGGTGACTATGGCATGAAAGACAGCTGGGATAAGGTTTCCCGGTCACTCCTATGAGAGCTGCAAGTCCCCCGCGGCAGATTGAACGCGAAAATGAGATGATCGTTATTTCACATCGCCATTGTTTTTTTATACGTGACTATTGCATTTTCATGCAGATAGGTGTATATTTATTGCATCAAATCCAACTACATGTGAAAAGAAAGCAAAGAGGGGATAGATGATGAATAAAATGTTGAAACTGGCCATCCTGGGTGTGGCAGCCTGCGGCGTATTTGCCCTTACCGGCTGCGGCGGAGACAAAGCCGCTTCTTCCTCTGCAGCATCGAGTGCGGCAGGACAGGGCGCTCTCCTTCAGAAAATCAAAAAAGACGGTAAACTTGTGGTAGGCACAGCACCGGGCTTCCCGCCTTACGAATTCCTGGATACTTCAGTCAAGGATAAAAAATCCATCACGGGGATCGATATCAAAATCGCAGAAGCTGTTGCGAAGAAACTCGGCGTCAAGCTCGAAGTACAGGACATGACCTTCCAGTCGCTCCTGGCTTCTATCACGACAGGCAAGATCGATATTGCGATCTCCGCCATCACTCCGACTGCAGAACGTGAGAAGACCGTCGATTTCTCCGACAGCTACCTCGTCGGCAAGCATACCCTCCTTGTCCGTAAGGAAGATGCAGGCAAGTACAAGACGCTGGCTGATTTCAATGGCAAAAAGATCGCCGTCCAGAAGTCTTCTTTGCAGGAAAAGCTGACCAATGAGCAGATCAAAGATGCACAGGTCGTATCTTTGACGAAGGTTCCGGATGCGCTTTTGGAACTTCAGCAGGGCAAAGTTGATGCTGTCCCGGTACAGAGCATCGTCGGCGGACAGTACCTCATCACGAATCCTGACCTGGCTCCGACGAATGTATTCTTCAAAATAGACAGCAAAGGCTCCTCGGTCGCTGTACCTAAGGGCAATGAAGACTTTATCAAGATCGTCAACGAAGTCATCAAAGAGAACCGTGATAACGGCAACATCGATAAATGGGTCGATGAAATGACGAAGAAAGCCGTAGAAAACGCAAAGAAATAAGTCAGGGCAGGGCTAGAAATCGGTATTTCCGGATCGGTGCAAGCGCCAATTTCTCACGAGAGCTCAAATCCCGCTTGTCATATGGCTTCTGCGATTGATGCAGCGTTTTCAAAAATTTTACAAATCTAAGGACGGATGTACTTTAGCGGCTACATCCGTTTTTTCTTATTGACATGATTTCCTTCATCATGCTAGTATGGCATGAGTTAGTTATCCATTTGGGAAAGCGAGGTCTTTCAAATGAAAAAATCTGTAAAATTCGCACTGCTTGGTCTGGCTGCTGCCGGCGCGCTTCTGATGGCTGGCTGCGGGGATGACAAAGGTGTAGCTAAATCTGCTGCCTCCGGCGAAGCGCAGCAGGGACAGCTGATGGAAACCATCAAGAAGAGAGGCAAGATCATCGTCGGCACCTCTTCCGGTTACCCGCCATATGTATTCGTAGACTCTGGATCTGCTGACAAGAAGGTCATCGGACTCGATATCGAAATGTGCCAGCAGCTTGCTGACAAGCTCGGTGTCAAGATGGAAGTCCAGGACATGGGCTTCTCTGCACTGCTCTCCTCCGTCACGGCAGGCAAGGTCGATATCGCTGTCGGCGGTGTCTCCCCGACTCCGGAACGCGAGAAAGTCATGGCCTTCTCTGACAAGTATCTTCCGACGGAGCAGAAACTGCTCGTCCTGAAGAAGAATCAGCACGTATATAAGACAGCGGCAGACCTGAAAGGCAAGACCATCGGCGCAGAAAAGTCCACCACACAGGAAGCGACGGCACAGAAGGTCGAAGGTGCGAAAGCTATCGGTCTCTCCAGCGTACCGGATGCGATCCTGCAGCTGAAGAATGAAAAGCTCGATGGAATCGTGCTCGAAGGCGTCGTAGCTAAACAGTACCTGATTTTCAATGATGATCTCGCGCTTGCCGATGTACAGTTCGAAGGGGCAAAGAAAGTCTCCGCTGTAGCGATGAAGAAGGGCAATGACGATCTCATGAAGATCATCAATGAAATCATCAAGAAAGATACCGAATCCGGCCAGTTCGAGAAATGGGTCGATCAGTACAGCAAGATCGCAGTAGAAAAAGCGAAGTAAGTCTATCGGACTTTGCTCGTGCATATTTTGCATAAAAGCGCAGTCTCCATGGAGGAGGCTGCGCCTTTTTATTAGCAGGAAGGAGTAAGGCTGAACAGTACGCGATATCGCAGAGCCTATCTTCTGCACGCACGTGGAACTTTCCGTAAATGGAAGCATAAAAGAAATCGGATCTCGAAAAATTGCGAAAATTGAATGAATAATTATTGACATATATGCATAATCATGCTATTATCTATGCATACAAAAACGTAAGGAAACACTGATGAAATCTGACTCTGCGATTGAATCAGCGTTTCCGCAAGTCCGATGGGGACGATTTTACTAGAGAGGTGCGTATCATGATGATGAAACATAGCAAAGCATGGAAAGCAGCTGCCCTTGGTCTGGCAGCTATGGCAGCATTCACCCTGGCGGGCTGCGGCGGCAGCGCTGACAAAGCGGCATCGAGCAAGCCACAGACGCAGAAAGAAAGCCCGCTGATGCAGAAGATCAAGAAGGAAGGCAAGCTTGTCGTAGGTACCGCTTCCGGCTACCCGCCATATGAATTCGTCGATACGTCCGTCGGTGAAAAGAAAGTCATCGGCATTGATATGGAACTTGCACAGAAAGTCGCTGACAAGCTCGGCGTCAAGCTCGAAGTGCAGGATATGAATTTCCAGGCGCTTCTGACTTCGCTCACCAGCGGTAAGGTCGATATCGCCATCGCCGGTATCAACCCGACTGATGAACGTAGGAAGTCTATGGATTTCTCGAACAACTACCTGCCGACAGAACAGCTTGTCATCATCAAGAAGGCAGATGCGGACAAATATAAGAAAGTAGAAGATCTCTACGGCAAGACTATCGGCGTCCAGAAGTCCACCACACAGGAAGCTCTGGCAAAGGAAAAGATCAAGGATGCCAAGATCGTCGGTCTTGCGCATGTCCCGGAAGTTGTGCTCGAGCTCAAGCATGGTAAGGTAGATGGCCTCGTTGTCGAAGGCATCGTCGGTCAGCAGTATCTCATCTTCAATGATGACCTGATGTTCTCGGATATCAAATTCCCGAATGCCGTCAAGAACTCTGCGGCTGCCATTCAGAAGGGCAATGAAGATGTCCTTGCTGTCGTGAACGAAGTCATCAAAGAAAATACGGACAATGGCAACTTCAAGAAATGGACAGAAGAATACAGCAAGAAAGCTGTAGCGAATGCGGATAATAAGTAAGGAGAACCGTTTCATCAGTAGTGTCACTTGGCAAGATGATTTTCTCGAGCTATTTAAGGAGAATGTCGACGACACTATGTATAAAAATCCATATGAAATCTGATTCTGCGATTGAATCAGCGTTTCCCAAGGGTTCAGGGTGAGTCTCCGGGGCTTGACGCTCCGTGGGCTCACCCTGAACCCTTTCTTATTTTTCTATAGTCAATCCCATGCTCGTATGTTATAATTAAACATCGAATTTTCCGATAAAACCCAAAGACTAGGAAAGAAGGATATGTAATGACTGATAAAAAGATCCCATTCAGCGATGAGCTGATCCGACAGGTAGCACAGCAGTATGGTACACCATTTCACATCTATGATGAAAAAGGCATTCATGACAATATGAAGCGTCTGCAGAAGGCCTTTTCCTGGAATCCGAATTTTCATGAATACTTTGCGGTGAAAGCGACGCCAAACCCCTGGATCATGAAGAGCCTCAAGGAGCTCGGCGTCGGTGCAGACTGCAGCTCCATGGCAGAGCTGGTGCTTGCTGAGAGCGTTGGCATCACTGGGGATCAGATCGTATTCTCTTCGAATGATACCCCAGACGAAGAATTTTTGAAAGCGAATGACCTTGGCGCCATCATCAATCTGGATGATGTATCGAATTTAGACGACATGGAACGTCTTCACATCGTCCCGGAAAAGATCTGCTTCCGCTATAATCCAGGGCCGGAGCTTGCACGCGGCAATGCGATCATCGGTACTCCGGAAGAAGCTAAGTATGGCATGACCAAGGACCAGCTCATGACCTGTGTCGACTGGGCGAAGGCCCATGGAATCTCCTACATTGGTATCCATACTATGGTCATCTCCGCGGAGCTCCAGCTCCCGGGGCTTCTCGGCACCATCAGCATGATGTTTGACCTTGCGAATGAGATTAAGAGAGAAAAAGGGATCACCGTCTCCTTCATCGACTTCGGCGGCGGCATCGGCATCCCCTATCGTCCGGAACAGGATCCAGTCGACCTCGAAGGCCTCGGCGAAGGTGCGAAGAAGCTCTTCGAAGAAAAAATGGCAGGCTTTGAAAATACCCGCATCTCCTTCGAATGCGGCCGCATGGTGACTGGCCCGTATGGCTTCCTCGTCACGAAAGCCATCCATTACAAGCACATCTACAGAGACTACATCGGTACCGATGCCTGCATGGCCGACCTCATGCGTCCGGGGATGTATGGTGCCTACCACCACATTACTGTCCTCGGCAAAGCAGATGCACCGAAGGACCACGTCTATGACGTGACCGGCTCCCTTTGTGAGAATTGCGATAAATTCGCCATCCAGAGAGCGCTTCCGGAAATCGAAATGGGCGACCTCATCGTTATCCACGATACCGGCGCTCATGGTCACAGCATGGGCTATAACTACAATGGACGCCTCCGGCATCAGGAGATCTTCGTCCATGAAGATGGCAGCATCCAGCAGATCCGCAGAAATGAAACCCTTCGCGACCTCTTTGCGACATTGGATTTCCCGGGACTTGCAGAAAATACGGAGAAGGTAGTGAAATAATAAAAAATATAGATTAGATCCCGACGTTAAATCAGACAGTGTTTTAATTACTGCTTTTTTAAGGTGTTGTGGCATATGCTGCAGTACCTTTTTTTATTGATTAAGGGATAAAACTGACACGTATCTTTTCCAAATGTCATTGTAAAATCTGTAAAAATGCGATATTATATATGAAAATATGAGCATCGCGAAAAGGAGAAAAATTTTTACCCGTGAAGGTACATGAGAAAAATTTGTTTGTAATCTGTTATAAAAGCATGAGAAAAATCAGGGGGGGGTAACAATGTTGCTCTCATGATTTGTCATGCGCCAATTTTATTTAAGCTGAAAGCAGTGGATCTTTAACTAGATCCACTGTTTTTGTGTGCAAAAAAGGAGAAAGAAACTTGCATTCTATTCCACAGAAGAGTCATATTGCCGTTTTGATTCCCTGCTTCAATGAGGCATTGACCATCAAGAAAGTAGTTAGCGATTTTGCTTCTGTACTACCTGAAGCGGATATCTACGTCTATGACAACAATTCATCAGACCGCACCGCAGACATAGCCAAAGAAGCGGGCGCTATTGTCATCCATGAATACAGGCAGGGAAAGGGGAATGTCATACGTTCCATGTTTCGGGATATAGAAGCGGACTGCTATGTCATGGTCGATGGGGATGATACCTATCCGGCGGAATTTGCCAGAGAAATGGTGGATCTGGTGCTGGAGAAAAAAGCGGATATGGTCATCGGTGATCGTCTTTCTTCCACGTATTTTGAAGAGAACAAACGTCTTTTTCATAATTCAGGAAATGTCATTGTCAGACGCTTCATAAATACCTTTTTTGGCAAGAAATGTCCGATTAAAGATGTCATGACAGGTTATCGCGCGTTTTCGCCTCTCTTCGTCAAGACATTTCCTATTCTTTCTCAGGGCTTTGAAATTGAAACGGAAATGACCATTCACGCGCTGGATAAAAATCTTTTGATTCAGTCGATCCCGGTGACTTACCGCGATCGCCCATCCGGCAGTGTCAGCAAGCTGAATACCTACAGCGATGGCATGAAGGTACTCATGACGATCTTCAAACTGTATAAGGACTACAAGCCTCTTCAGTTTTTCAGCATCACCTCATCGCTTTTGGCACTGATTTCATTGGCTTTCTTCGTTCCTGTCCTGAGTGAATACCTTCTGACCGGACTGGTGCCGAAGCTGCCGACCCTTGTCATGGCCGGATTTACGATGCTCGGGGCACTCTTGAGCCTTGGCGTCGGACTGGTTCTGGATACTGCGGTGAAAAGCAGCAGGAAGAATTTGGAGATACAGATGAATGTGATTCAGATGATTTTGAGGATGGGGGGAAGATGAAAAATGAAATCCCAATTACGCCTTTGGGGTAAATCTGCGATAATTGTTTTTATAGCTGCTTTGCTTGGCACGCTTTCTTTGATTTTCATTTATGCTTTACCAGTGGGACGAGCTACAAACAATGCAAGAAGCTCGATGAACATATACCAGAGAGAAGGAAATTATCCTTCTTGGGCACCCGGAAAAGCGAGTGCGCAACTTGATAATTTTACCGATTCCATTATGGTTAGAAATGCCATTTTCCCTGGAACAGGGAATTTAATCGAAGATGCTATGCTGAATCCGAAATATTCCTATCGTGGGGCAAGTCAGACAGATTCACTACTCAAAGAACTACAGGGTGAGACTGAAAATCGAGAAGTCTCTCGCTATGCAAGATATTGGCATGGGTATTTACTCTATTTGAAGCCGTTGCTGATTTTACGGCCTATTAAAGATATTCGAATGCTGAACGGGACATTACAGTTGCTGCTGGCTTTTTATCTGTTTTGGCTCATCTCCCAAAAAATGGATAGCAAATACAGCTGGGCATTTTTGCTATCATATGTGATGCTGAATCCGGTGTCTTTGGCGATGTCATTTCAGTATACTTCGATGTACTACATCATGATGCTGGGGTCAATTTATATGTTGAAAAAGTGGAATACTGATTGGTTTTCAGGTAAATATGTACTCTTCTTTACTACGATGGGAACGCTGACTGCATTTTTTGATTTCCTGACATATCCGCTAGTTTCATATGGTATTCCTATGGTGTTAATGTTGCTGCTTTCTAATCAGGAAAAACTTTTGGATAAGAAAATAACTGGTATACATATGGTTGTAAAAGGAGCCATAGCGTGGGGATTGGGTTATAGCGGAATGTATATTGGAAAATGGCTGATGTCTTGGCTGTTGACTGGACATAATACGCTGATGGAAGCATCTGGTCAGGCCTTGTATCGGATGGGTACTACTACTGGGGGCGCGGAAGGGAATGTATCATTCCATGCACTTAGCGTTATTGGGAGAAACTTCAATCAGCTAATTAAGGATCCAATTTTCATCATCATGGTATTTTTGCTGTTTTGGAGTTTGTACCAAATTCGGAAGAATAAGAAATCGACACGTTCTTATAGAAATACGAATTTGTGTTATGGATTGGGACTGATTAGCCTTTCTCCCTTTGCATGGTACACCGTTTTTACAAACCATTCCTACGTCCATAGCTGGTTCACATTTAGAGAACTCAGCATATTTATCTTTGCCATCGGTTGCATAATCGTTACCAAACTGTTAGAAACAAAAACAGGCATATCGGAAAAGCTATAATGATGCAGAGAGATTACCATTATGGATTCGAAAGCAAAGAAGACTGTGAGATAAAGGTCTAGGGAACCCCTGATTAAATCTGACAACGATTTAATCAGGGGTTCCCTAGAACATCAAGAAAAATGAAAAACGCAACCGACGCTTCACATGATACGAAGCGCCGGTTGCGTTTTTTATTGTCTAACATTTGCTAGTCTGAAGTCTCCAAGTCTCTCACTTCTTCCGCTTCTCCCGTTCCTGCACTTCCCGTACGACTTCCTCAATGGTCGTCCCCTTGATCGGTTCTTCCCCATTTTCTGCCCATGGGAAATGCATATGGGGGGCGACGCGTTCAAAGAAGTGGGGGAGATGCGTCGCATTGTCGTCCACGTGCTCGGGAACGAAGACGGGGAGACGGGAGGGGAGGATCTCAAGGTCGATCGGGAAATTCGGTCCCTTATCGCCGTCTACATTGGTCGAGAGGGTATCGCCTTCATTGATGGAGATGTGCGCTTTTTTGATACCGATGACCGTGACGAAGTCGGGACCCATCTGGAAACCGGCGAGGAGCTTTGGCGCCTGCCTGATGGCATTCAGCCAGGCGAAGTCGTGGAAGAGGCAGAGCTTGATGATGCCTTTATTGCGATCCTCCGGCGGGATGAGGTTGCGGAAGCTGCCGGCAGAGTCTGTCAGCATGGCAGCGATCAAAGGGGAGGAGACTTGAATAACAGTGCCATTTTCCTCTTCAATCTTGAAGTGGTAGGATCTCTGCTTGTTCAAGACCTGCATGCCTTTCATGAAGTAGGCGAGCGATCCGAAGAGGGTTTTTTCTTTGATGGAGACTTCGCTGACTGCTTCAGAAATGAGACCGGCGGCGACAACGTTGATGAAGTAGCGCTCATTGATCTTGCCGACATCGATCTTCGTCTTGACTGCATGTTCGAGCATACGGATGGCTCCCTGCGGGGAGCGCGGGATGTGAAGAGCACGGGCTAGGTCATTGACTGTACCGAAAGGGATAAAACCGAAGGCGGAGGGACTTTCTACGGGTACCATGCCATTGATGACTTCATTGATCGTGCCATCACCGCCCATGCAGATGACATCGCGTCCTTTTTCTGCAGCGATGCGGGCGAATTCTGTAGCATCCCCGGCTTTTTCAGTCAGCTTGATGGTGATGTTGTCATAGCGCTTTGCCAGTGTCGTATGGAGGAGCGGGATATAGCGCGGGGCTCGCTCGCGTCCGGAGGTCGGATTGACGATGATGGTGCATCGGGTGGATTCTGTCATGGGTGTCTCCTGAAAAAAGTGTGGGGGATCCGGAGAAGTCATGGGTAAGGAAATGGCAGCCCTGTTTCCCCATTGGCGGGAAGATTCTTTCTGAGGGGAATGCCCCAGATGGTCTGCTCTGATCTCCGGTCACACAGCTTTACGTTAAAACTTGTATTCTATATTATAGCGCAAATCGGCACACGAAAAAAGGCTCTCCCACGAAATGCCCGTGGAGAGCTGTGTAGGATTACAATACATGTGTTACACATTGAAAACATGAAAAGCGAGATATCCT
>OGQF01001872.1_pt1 | contig 13281 bp, 9 predicted proteins | sample 1553141 | NCBI WGS metagenome assembly OGQF01 (sample SAMEA2580005, study PRJEB22360) | human gut metagenome | biome: human gut; feature: human-associated habitat; material: faeces | place: Denmark | collected 2008/2010
CAGCCGATAGATTCTGAAATGAAAGATATTGAAAGCAAAAAAGCTGAAATTGACGCTTTGAATAAAGATAAGAAAGAAGAAGAGATTCCGCAGGTGGACAAAGACCGTAAACAAGAATATTCTGATAAATTGGAGAATCTCCGTAAACAGAAGCAATCTTTGTTGCAGGAGTATAGCAAGGGTAACAAGATTGTGGGTCAGTTGATCGACTTGGCGCTGTTGGCTAATGGGCTGTTGAAAGGAGAGGCTTTGAACCGTTTTGTCAAGAGAAGTGTAGATTTGATTAAATAATCGGCAGGTGATATCTGTTAGGATAGTAATGGCAATCTGTTTAAGCAGGTTGCCATTGTTTTTTAATATTCCTTTAAGTGTCTTTGTGTGGGAAATGTATAACTTTGCAGATGTTAGACTATTAAATTATTATTGTGATGGGAAAATATATAGGGGCGCATGTGAGTGCTTCGGGAGGAGTGGAAAATGCTCCTGAGAATGCAAAAAGGATAGGAGCAAAGGCTTTTGCATTGTTTACGAAGAATCAACGTCAATGGGTTTCTGCACCTTTGTCGGAGAATAGTATTCGGTTGTTTAGGCAACGTTGTGAGGATTATGGTTTTGCTGCAGAGCATATCTTGCCGCATGACAGTTATTTGATTAATTTAGGAAATCCGGACAGCGAAGCCTTGGAAAAATCGAGAGCTGCTTTTTTGGATGAAATGCAGCGTTGTGAGCAGTTGGGATTGAAGTTGTTGAATTTCCATCCGGGAAGTTCTCTGAAGAAAGTGTCGGAAGAGGAGTGTCTGCGGACAATCGCTGAATCGATCAATATGACGCTGGATAAAACACAGGGAGTATGTGCCGTGATTGAAAACACTGCCGGTCAGGGTTCTAATCTGGGATATTCTTTCGAGCAGTTGGCCTATATCATTGAGCGTGTAGAGGATAAATCACGGGTCGGTGTTTGCCTGGATACTTGCCATGCTTTTGCTGCCGGCTATGATTTGAAAAGTGAAAGTGGTTTTACTGAAACTTTTGAACATTTTGAAAATGTTGTCGGTTTTCAGTATTTGCGGGGTATGCACTTGAATGATTCTAAGAAAGGATTGAATTCACGGGTAGACCGTCATGAATTGTTGGGTAAAGGAGAGCTTGGCTTGGATACATTCCGGATGTTGATGAAGGATAGTCGTTTTGACAATATCCCTTTGATATTGGAAACTCCGGATGAAGAGGCATGGAAAGATGAGATAAAGATGTTATATGCAATGCAATGAAGGTAGGATTATTGTCGGATACGCACGGATGGCTGGATAAAAGGGTAGTAAAGTTTTTCAGAGAATGCGAAGAGGTGTGGCATTGTGGGGATGTCGGGACTGTGTCTGTCATAGAGGAGTTGCAAAAGTGTTTTCGTGTGAGGGCTGTGTATGGCAATATTGATGGAGGAGAGGTTCGCTTGATGTTGAAAGGGATTGAGTGTTTTGAATGTGAGGGCGTGAAAGTGGTGATGACGCATATCGGGGGATATCCGGGACATTATGAATCCGGCATTCGGAAGACTTTACAACAAGAGCACCCGAAGCTTTTTGTGTGTGGGCATTCACATATTTTGAAGGTGATGTATGACAAGTCTTTGGATTGTCTTCACATCAATCCGGGTGCAGCAGGTAAGTTCGGATTTCATAAAGTGTGTACGGCTGTGCGTTTTGTGATTGAAGCGGGAGAGATAAAGGACTTGGAAATATTGGAATTTGATAAATATAGTAAATAGACGATATGATGAGAAAATTTTTATTGGCATTAGGCGTTGTCCTATTGGTTGCCGCTTGGCAAATAAATACGGTCTCTGCGCAACAGCGAGAGAATCAGGTTCGTGATCAAAGTATCAAATATCAGCGTTTGATGGCTCTGATTGATGCTTTTTATGTAGATACAGTGGATTTGCATAAGCTGACGGAAGATGCTATTGTGAAAGTATTAGCAGATTTGGATCCGCATTCTGTTTATATTTCGAAAGAAGAAGTGGATGAGATGAATGAGCCATTGGAGGGTGGGTTCTTTGGAATCGGTATTCAGTTTGCCATTTTGCGTGACACGTTGATGGTGGTTGATGTGGTGGCTGGCGGCCCTTCTGAGAAGGTGGGTATGCGTGCAGGGGATAGAATTATAGAGATTGACGGAGAGAATGTGGCCGGTAAAAATATCAGCAATACCGGTGTCCGTAAACGTCTAAAAGGTGAGAAAGGGACCGTTGTGAATGTGAAAGTATTACGAGGCCGTGATCTGTTCGATTTTCGGGTTGTGCGTGATAAGATACCTATTTATAGTGTTGATGCTTCTTATATGTTGGATAATACGACCGGTTATGTCAAGATTTCCCGTTTTGCAGCTACTACTATAGAGGAGTTTGAAGAGGCTGTCAAGAAATTGAGAGCGTTGGGTATGCAGGATTTAGTATTGGATTTGCAAGGTAATGGTGGAGGATATATGGGTGCTGCTATTGGTATCTGTGACCATTTTATGGATGCTGCCAAGATGATTGTATATACGGATGGTATTTCTTCCGGACGTCGTGGAGAGTATTCAACAGTAGCCGGTATGTTGGAAAAGGGTAGAGTTGTTGTATTGATTGACGGAAATTCTGCTTCTGCAAGTGAAATTGTTTCCGGTGCAATTCAGGATTGGGACCGTGGTTTGATTGTCGGACGCCGCTCTTTTGGTAAAGGACTGGTACAAAGACAATATCCGCTGACAGATGGTTCAATGATACGTTTGACAACTGCACATTATTATACTCCTTCCGGACGCTGTATTCAGAAACCATATAATGAAGGTGAAGAGGAATATCAGGCAGAGATTTTTAAACGTTATATGAGCGGAGAGTTATTAAGTGCAGACAGTATTGTGGTGAACGATAGCCTGAAATATTCAACGAAGGTGAAAAACAGGACGGTATATGGCGGTGGCGGTATCATTCCTGATTTGTTTGTCCCGATGGATACCAATGTCAATTATTTGTATTTTAATCGTTTAATTGCTAAGAATGTATTTGGCGATTGGTTGGCTAACTACATAGATGTAAATAGAAAATCGCTGGAAGCCAAATATCCTACTTTTGAAAAATTCAATAAGGATTTTGTAGTGACAGATGCTATGATTGACGGTATTGTTAAGGCAGGTGAAAAAGCCGGAGTTAAGAAGGACGAAAAGTTGCTGATACCGGTATTGCCTTCTATGAAATTGCAGATAAAAGCTTTGATTGCCCGCGATTTATGGAATATGAATGAGATGTATCAAATCATGAATGAGGAGAATGATGCATTGAAAAAGGGGCTGGAGGCTTTGAAGGATGGAACGTACGAAAAGATGTTGAATTAAAAAAAGAGGCTTTCGCCTCTTTTTTAGTTTCTTAATGGTCGTTGTGTCAGTTGTTCCACTTGAGGTAGAAAGATTGGTAGATATTCTGGAGCATTGGCTCGGGCAGGACAAATGTCAATACCTCCACGTCGTGTATATAGACATGTTACCATGAGAATTTCCGGTTGAAAGAAATCATGTAGCCGTTTGTAAGTCATTTCACATATTTCTTCATGAAAATGATTTTCGTTGCGTAGTGAAACAATATATTTTAAAATGGATTTTGTGTCAGGTAGTGTCTTGCCTTTTATACGTATGTAAATACTTCCCCAGTCCGGCTGGTTGGTGATTTTACAGTTGCTTTTCAGCAGATGACTTGCTATCTGTAGCTCTCCACCTTGTGTGTTAGTATTTTCCAGCAAATAGGCCGGATGTTCCTGATAAATGGAAAATTGAATATCCTGTGGTGCGATTTGCTCTTCCAATATTGAATAGTTTTTAAAATCAAAAGGAAGAGTTTCTGTTGGTTCTTTACTGAAAAAGCATACTTTAACCTGTGTGGAGAGTGCTCGGCAGAGATCTTCTGTAATCTGACGGGTAAATCGGTCAATGCCTTCTTGTCGGGTTTCTCCTAAAGGGGTCATGTTGTATGAACCGAGATATAGTTTCAGCGATTTACTTTCTACGATATAATTGCTGGTTGAAGGATATACGATCTTCAGCATTCCGGCAACAGGCATTCCATTGTTTAGAATAAAACTGGCTTCGTAGGCATGCCAGCAGTCATACCCGCAAAATAGAGTATTTGCCTGATGGATTCCATATATTTCACGATTAAGGGTACGTGGTACTGCCACTAGTATTTCCGGGCAATATGTTTTGGGATAGTCAACCCTTTTACCTAAAAGCTTATCTTCAATCATGTCTATTAGAAATTCTGCATACTATAAAGTTTGGTATAAATACCTTTTTGTGCCAACAGTTCTTCATGTGTGCCGCGTTCTACAATCTCTCCTTCGTGGAATACACAGATTAAATCGGCATTCTTGATGGTAGAAAGTCGGTGGGCTATCACAATGGATGTTCTGTTTTTCATCAGGTTGTCCAAAGCTTCCTGTACTAGTTTTTCTGATTCTGTGTCAAGGGCAGAGGTCGCTTCATCAAGAATCATGATAGGAGGATTTTTTAATACTGCACGTGCAATACTTAAGCGTTGACGTTGTCCGCCACTAAGTTTGCCTCCTCGGTCTCCAATAGTAGTCTGGTAACCTTTTTCTGTTTGCATGATGAATTCATGGGCATTGGCGATTCGGGCAGCATTTTCAACATCTTCAGGAGTGGCAGACTCAACACCAAATGCTATGTTATTATAGATAGTATCGTTGAATAGGATAGGATCTTGGTTTACATTTCCCATGAATTCTCTTAGATTGAAGAAAGAAAGTTCGCGGATGTCAATACCGTCAATGGTGATTTGTCCTTTTTGAACATCGTAGAAACGGGGAAGTAAGTCTACAAATGTACTTTTACCGGATCCTGATTGACCGACTAGTGCAATGGTTTTACCTTTGGGAATTGTGAGATTGATGCGCTTCAGTACTTTTTTGCTTTCATTGTATGAGAATTCAACATCTTTATACTCTATTTGATTATTGAATTGTGTCAGTTTTTGGAGGTGAACGGGTTCTTGTATGGATGATTCTGCATTCAGAATGACGTCAATGCGATCCATGGCTGCCATACCTTTTTGTATGCTATAATAGGCGTTTGTAAGGTTTTTGGCAGGATTGATGATACAATAGAAAAGTGCAATGTATGAGATGAATACTTCCGGAGTTAGGGAAGCATTCTGACCTAAAACTAGAGAACCGCCAAACCATAAGATGATAACAATAACAATGGTGCCTAGAAATTCACTCATAGGATGTGCCAATGAACGGCGACGCATCAGACGGTTTTGGATTTGGCGATATTCTTCGTTTTCTTCTGAAAAACGGGTATCCATTTTCTTTTCTGCATTGAAGGCTTTGATAATACGCAGACCGGACAGTGTTTCTTCCATTAATGCCAGAATTTCGCCCATTTTGGTCTGACCTTCCCAGGAGTGACGTTTTAGGTTTTTTCCAACACGCCCGATAAGTGTACCCATGATAGGGAGTAAGATGAATACAAATAGTGTTAATTGCCAACTCATTATGAGCATCATGGCGAGATAGACAATAATCAGGATAGGACTCTGGAAGAACATATCAAGAGAACTCATGACTGAGGCCTCCACTTCTTGTACGTCTCCTGTCATTCTTGCTATAATATCTCCTTTGCGTTCCTCTGAAAAGAAGGGCAGAGGTAAAGAGAGTATTTTTAAATATATTTTACGGCGGATGTCTCTGACAACTCCATTGCGGATATAGATTAATTCATAAGCTCCCAGATAGGCAAATCCCGTTTTCAAGGCTGTTGCCAATACTGCAAAGCTACCAATCAAGATGAGAGTAGCAGAAGGACCGTATTCTATTTTTATTTGAGTGACGTAGTAATTAAAAAGATGTTTGATGGTTGCTGTATCAAGTTGAAATGGAATTTTTTCTGTCACTTCCTGCTGGCTGCTGAATATAATACCTAAAATAGGTATCAGCATGGCAATGGACAAACTGCCGAATATGGCATGCAAGAAGTTGTAAATAATACTTTTAATTACCCGTATCTTGTAAGGCGGAATAAATCTTTTAAGAATAGAGATGAGATCGTGCATAAGTGATGTATCAATAATCAAAAGAAAAGAGTTGGACAAACGCATAGGAATGGTTTGCCAACTCTCTGATTTGTATTAAATACCCGTGTAATTAGACGGAGTAATTTGTTTTAATTTAGTTTTTAAATTATCAGCAATTTCCAAGGTGTCAATGAATTCAGCAATGGATTCTTGAGTGATTTTGTTATTTGTACGTGTTAAGGCTTTCAGGGCTTCGTATGGATTAGGATATCCTTCTCTACGTAATATCGTTTGAATTGCTTCAGCTACGACAGCCCAGTTTTTCTCTAAGTCCTTATCGATAGCATCTTGGTTGATGATAAGTTTATTCAATCCTTTTAAGGTTGATTTCATTGCAATAATCGTATGTGCAAGAGGCACTCCGATGTTACGCAATACTGTTGAATCTGTCAAGTCGCGCTGTAAACGGGAAATAGGTAGTTTGTTGCTTAAATGCTCAAATACTGCATTGGCAATACCTAAGTTTCCTTCAGAGTTCTCAAAGTCAATTGGATTTACCTTGTGTGGCATTGCTGATGATCCCACTTCTCCTGCTTTGATTTTCTGTTTGAAATAGGTCATTGAGATATAAGTCCAGAAATCACGGTCAAGGTCAATCAGAATGTTGTTTACACGGCGCAGATTGTCAAATAGGGCAGCGAAATTGTCATAGTTGGAAATCTGTGTAGTATATGTTTCGCGTTCCAATTTTAATTTTTCTGTCATGAATTTGTGACCGAATTCAGCCCAGTCTATTTCTGGGTATGCAACATGGTGAGCATTGAAGTTACCGGTAGCTCCTCCGAATTTTCCGGAGATAGGCACTTTTTTCAATAGTTCTAACTGACGGGTTAAACGATAGGTGAATACCTTGATTTCTTTTCCCAAACGGGTGGGTGATGCTGGTTGGCCGTGTGTTTTTGCCAACATGGCTACATTTTTCCACTCTTCTGCTAATTCTTCCAATTTAGCGATCAGTTCATCTACAACCGGATAGTATACATCGTGTACCGCGTCACGGAATGAACAAGGAACTGCAGTGTTGTTAATATCCTGTGAAGTCAGACCGAAATGGATAAATTCTTTATATTCATGAAGATTTAGTTCGTCGAATTTTTCTTTGATAAAATATTCAACCGCCTTAACATCGTGGTTTGTTACTTTCTCGATATCTTTGATTTTTTGTGCGTCCTCTGTTGTAAAATTGCGATAGATTTCGCGCAATTGCTCAAATAAATCATGGTTAAACTTGGTGAGCTGAGGCAGAGGAATTTCGCATAAAGCAATGAAATATTCCACTTCCACCGTTACACGGTAGCGAATTAAAGCACTCTCAGAGAAATAATTAGCTAAGTTCTCCACTTTGTCTCTATATCTTCCGTCAATAGGCGAAATTGCTGTTAATGGTTGCATATCGTATTTGATTTATAATTTAGTCTGGTTTTTACGCTTACAAAAATATAAAAATGCACTCAATTACCCTTGATTTATATTATTTTTGTGGTAAATATTAATGAAAATAGACAATTATGAGAGGATTCTTTTTGGGAATTCAAGCTTATGCACCGGCTTTGCATATGCTTTTCAGTAAAAAATTTGCGTGGTTTCTTTTATTTCCCGTTGTAGCATTGATACTGCTTTTTGTTCTTGGAAATATGGTGTCCGGATTTTTAGGAGATAGTTTGAATGTATGGTTTTCACAATTGGTGTCTTCCTGGATTGAAGGCATTTCTTGGTTGCAATGGTTGGATGATGTAGCCGGATGGTTGGTCTGGTTGCTGGCGAGATTGGCTTATTTCTTCTTCTTCGCCATGTTCAGTGGATATGTGGTATTGATAATCATGTCACCTATTTATTCCTGGCTTTCCGAGCGAGCAGAGATGCAACTTACAGGGCGTACCTATTCTTTTAGTATGAAGCAATTGTTGCGTGATATTCTGCGAGGGGTATTGATAGCTTTGCGTAATATGGTGGTACAGACGGCAATCTCTATTCTGCTTTTCTTTGTTTCTTTTATACCTTTTGTGGGGTTATTGACACCTTTCCTGATGTTGTTTGTATCATCTTATTTTTATGGATTTTCATTTTTGGATTATGCCATTGAACGCAAAAAGTTGAATGTACGCGACAGTGTACGTTACGTAAATAAGAATATTGGCGAAACGGCAGGTGTTGGATTTATTTTTGCGGTAGCTTTAATGGTGCCCTTGCTCAATGTTTTTGTTTGTTGTTTCCTGTCGTTGCTTTCCGTCATTGCCGGTACCATAGTCGTGAACAATAGTGACAATCGTTTGTCTGCTGAAATTACTAAATATTAAGAATTGCAATAAAAATGAATTCAATTGTCAAATGTTTCTTTTGCCTTTTGTTGTTATTGTCTGTCAGTCGGATTGCAGAGGGGAAGGAATTGGTCTATACAGTGGATATCAAGGATGAAATAGGTCCCAAAGTTTGGCGTTTGGCACATAAGTCATTTGATGAGGCTTATAAAGAGGGTGCCGATAAAATTATATTACATCTGAATACATATGGGGGAATGGTGATATATGCTGATTCTCTGCGTAGTCTGATTTTGAATACTCCCATTCCGGTATGGGCATTCATAGATAATAATGCCGCATCAGCAGGAGCATTGATAGCTATTGCATGTGACCGAATCTATATGCGCGAAGGTGCAAATATTGGCGCTGCGACTGTTGTAAATGCTACTTCTGGCGAAGCGATGCCGGATAAATATCAGTCTTATATGCGTTCGATGATTAGGGCTACTGCCCAATCTCATGGTAAAGATACAGTGGCGGTTGATGGAAAAATGCAAGTTCGTTGGAAACGCGATCCGCATATTGCAGAAGCAATGGTAGATGAAAGAATACACATCGAAGGGGTAACGGATAGTGGGCAGATAGTGACTTTTACGCCCCACGAGGCAATGCAGCATGGTTTTTGTGATGGTATCGCAGAAAACATCGAGCAGGTATTGGAGCAGGAACATGTCAGTGAGTATACTTTGAAGTCATATCAGCCTACAACCATGGACCGTATTATTGGTTTCTTAATCAATCCGATGTTGCAGGGATTGTTGATAATGATTATTGTCGGAGGTATTTATTTTGAATTACAGACACCGGGTATAGGCTTCCCTTTATTGGCGGCTGTGACTGCCTGTTTATTTTATTTTGCACCTCTGTATTTGGAAGGTTTTGCCGGCAATTGGGAAATTGTGGTTTTTGTGTTGGGAGTGATACTTTTGTTATTGGAGTTATTTGTCATTCCAGGATTTGGAGTAGCGGGTGTTTCGGGTATTTTGTTAATTGTAGGGGCATTGGTATTTGCTGGAATAGATCACATTCCTTTTGAATTTTTGGGTGACTTCGCCGGATTCATTTTGCGTTCGCTTTTCTTGGTGGTAAGTAGTTCACTGATTGCTTTAGGTATAAGTATGTGGGTAGGTGCTAAATTATTGGGAACAAGGAAATGGGCATTGGCCTTGCATGCTGAGCAGCGGCCTGAAGATGGATTTGTCAGTGTTGATATGACAGTGCAGTCTGTTGTTGGAAAAGTTGGAATGGCTTCAACTGATTTGCGGCCTGCCGGTAAAGTAATTGTGGATAATGAAATCTATGATGCTGTGACTCTTTGGGGAGATTACATTACAAAGGGAACAGCTGTTGTCGTGAAAAAATATCAGAGCGGGCAGATTTATGTAGAAAAAGTATAGGACGGTAAATAGCTATTATGAAAGAAGGGATTCACTGTAAAGCGAATCCCTTCTTTATTTATTTTTCTTTTAAAATAAACTCAATATGTCCGGAATTAATCAATTGGTCGTGAGTCAGACGGTAGCCCTTATATGATTGACCATTGAGTTTGATATCTTGGATATAAATAGACTCTTCTGTCGTTTTATTCGTTGTGATAATCAGTTCTTTTTGTTTGTAATAGCGCGGGTCGAGGCGGATTGTAATTTTATCAAATGTAGGAGTCGTCAGGGTGTATTCTGGAAGTCCCGGGCAATCGGGATAAAAACCTAACATGCTGAAAATAGCCCATGCTGACATAGTACCTGTATCGTCATTGCCGGGGATTCCATCCGGGGTCGGTTTGAAATGTTTTTCCAACAATTCTTTCACCAACTTTTGAGTACGCCATTCTTCGCCTTTGAAGTAGCTGAACAAGTATGGATAGGCAATATCAGGTTCGTTAGCCGGGTCGTACAGTCCTTGGTCAAACACGTATTGCAGTTTGTTTACAAAGTTTTTCTTACCGCCCATAAGTCGTGTAAGTCCGTTGATATCGTGCGGGACATAGAAGGTGTAATTCCAGGCATTGCCTTCATGGAAACCGGGGCTCGGTGCAAAATTTGCACCTTCCATGGGATCAAAAGGGGCATAGAATGTACCGTCCGGGAGTTTGGGCCGTATCATTTTGAATTCCGGGCAATAGTAGTGGCGATACCCCAAAGAGCGCTGGTAAAATAGTTTTGCATCTTCTTTTTTGCCAAGAGCATCGGCAAGACGGGATAGGGCAAAATCAGCGATATAATATTCCAGGGCATGTGATACGGAATTATCGTATTGTTCACGTAAAGGTACATATCCTAATTGGAGATAATCATCAGCATCCGGCCGCATCAGATTTTCCGTACCGGGCATGGTTGCTGATTTATACATGGCTTCGTAGGCTGTTTCAATATCAAAATCACGCAAGCCTTTTTGCCAAGTGTCCACAATGACGGGAATTGCGGGGTCGCCTTGCATAGTCAACGTCTCACGTCCGTACAATTCCCATTTGGGCAGCCAGCCGTGTTCACGATACATATCTATCATGGTGCGTACCATATCCAGCTGTCGGTCGGGGAAGAGAAGGGTCATCAGTTGGTGGACATTTCTGTAAGTATCCCACAAGGAGAATACAGTATACCGATTGCCTTGGATGGTGCGGATTTCGTTGCTTTCCATGGCTGGATATTCTCCGTTGACATCATTCAGGATATTGGGATGTATCAGAAAATGATAAAGAGCGGTATATAACACTTGCCGTTGCTCTTCACTACCGCCTTCTACCAGAATACGGCTCAAATCCTGTTGCCATTGTTGGCGTGCCATTGTATGTAATTCTTCAAATGAATGTGCAGCCTGCTCGCTTTCCAGATTTTGGCGGGCATTCTCTATGCTGACAAACGATACTCCCAAGCTGACTTCAATGGTCTCTCCGGCTGTAGTATGAAAGGTAAACCAGGTGCCGATGTCATCGCCGCTCATTTCTTTGGTGTAGGATTTATAGATTTTCCGCTTCCCGGAAGTGGAATCCCATTGTGCTTCAACGGTCATCGGACGCATTTTCTTCCAATATCCGTATTCTTTGGGACTCTTGTTCAATCGCATGACAAAATAGATGGGGAAAACAGCATCCGGATTATAGCAGAACGTTCCCATCAGTTTGCTTCCCTCTATTTCGCGGTCGTTGACAAAACGTACGGTAGCTCCGGTTTCATTGGTCAGCCCTTCTCCCAGATTGAGCAGAATATTGCTCTCTCCGGCAGGAAAGGTAAATCGGGCACGACCGGTACGTGGAGTTGCAGTAACGGCTGTTTGGATATTATATTTGGTCAGGGTATTGGCATAATATCCCGGACTGGCCTGCTCATTGGTATAGGGACTGCCGTATTCCAAATAATCAACATTTAATTTGCCGGTTGTGGGCATTAATAGTAGCGAGGCAAGTTCCGGACATCCCACACCACTCAGACTGACGTGAGCATATCCGGTGAAAAAGGTGTTTTTGTATTCATAGGGAGTAGACCACCAACGTTCGTCTTTGTCCCGATTACCATTGACCGAACCCATGACGTTAAAAGGAACGACAGACATCATGCCTTGTGGACAGCGGGCTCCCGGGTTTGTTGTGCCATAGTTGGTAGTACCGACAAGCGGCAATACATAGTCTACCGGATTGTAGGGCATTTGTTGTGCCTGTGCGGAATATGCAGTATAAATACCAACCAAGGCTGTTAGAATGTATTTGTTTAATATTTTCATTAAATTCATTGATTAAAAGGTGAAAAATTATTTTATGACAATTTCATCTGTAAATATCCATCCTCCGTATTGTTGACCGGACCGGGCTTGATAGCGTACATAACGGGCCTGCACGTTGCCATGCCAGCCATAAGTTTTAAAATCAATAGCCTGATTGCGGTTGATCTGATTGTGGAGGTGCATGATTTCTGTAAATTGTTCCCCATCGTTTGATATGGAGATGATAATCTCGCAAGGAAGAAAGACTTCCGGGCCGACTACTTGAATGAAATCGGCTTCAATGGATTGAAGGTTGGTCACACTGTCCAAATCAACTGTCACATCCATACGGGGACGGGAAATGAAGCCTTGCCACGAACCGTCTGAATAGGTCCAGTCGCCTCGATTGCCATCAGTCAATGCACTTTCTCCTTGTGCGGAATAGGTGTTGTTATAGGGGGCATTGTAAGTCACTTTTTTACCTCTACCCAGATGTTCAATGGGTTGCAGCGATTCCGGCCGATGTCCGATTTCGTCTTTTAGTGGGAAGGGGTGATATCCGCGGGCCTGCAATTTTTCCACTTCCTGTAAAGCTTTTGCATGGAAGTCCCGGAATGATTTACGTTCCGGAAACGTCCATCCGACTTCTGCAAGAGCCATAATACGTGGATACGTCATGTATTCGTACTGTTCATCCCCGGGGATATACTCTGCCCAGAGATTAGCCTGCACTCCGTAAATCAGTTTACTCTCTTCCGGAGTAAGATGTTGTGGTACGGGATCGTATCCATAAACTTTCGACAAGGGAAGGTAGCCTCCCATGGCTTCAGGCTGTGTATGGGGAGCATCCTGATAAGCATCAAAATAACAATGAGAACCCGGAGTCATCACCGTTTGCTGACCGGCCCGCACTGCTTTGATGCCTCCTTCTTCTCCTCGCCAGGACATGACGGTGGCGTTGGGGGCCAGTCCGCCTTCAACTATTTCATCCCAACCCAATAATTTGCGCCCGTGTGCATTCAGGAATTTTTCGATTCTATGTATAAGATAGCTTTGCAGTTGACTGCTTTCTTGCAGGTTTTCTGATTTCATCCGTGCTTGGCAGTGGGGGCATGTCTCCCAAACTTTCCGGTTGGCTTCTTCACCGCCGATATGTATATA
>OGQF01001878.1_pt1 | contig 13262 bp, 7 predicted proteins | sample 1553141 | NCBI WGS metagenome assembly OGQF01 (sample SAMEA2580005, study PRJEB22360) | human gut metagenome | biome: human gut; feature: human-associated habitat; material: faeces | place: Denmark | collected 2008/2010
TTAATCCGTCCAGTAGCCAGACAACTTTGCCTGTTTTTATCTGTTCGTAGAATTCGATGGAATGTTCGTATTTGTTTATGAGGTTTTCCAGTGTTTCGGTAGTTGTCAGTTCTTTTAATGGAATGTATATGGGGATATCACCGCTATTCTGTTGAAGTCTTTGCTGTGCTAACGTATATAGAAGATATTTTGCCAATGTGGTTTTTCCGGAACCGGGGTTACCTAAAATAATTAGTTGGCGTTCTTCTTCAATGACTTCAGTCGCTTTTTTTTGAGTCTGGACCGTTTCTTTATTTTTATCCTCAACTAAATTATTGAATGTATCCGGATAATCGAGTTCGTCATATGCCTCATCTTCATTCTCATCAGAATCATTATAGTCATTCTCATCATTGAGTATTGACAAATAGGTGTTGGGCATGAGTGCTGTATTGGAGATGATGAATGAATGCAAGGGCTCCGCTTGCATTTGCTCTATGATATTTTCCAGATAATCGGTCAGTAGTTGGTTCATGGATGTTAGGTTAATTGATTATATAAAAGCAAATGTATTGATTATATGCGATAGGGCAATCAGGGAGAATGTATTTTTATTTTTTCTGTGCATTTCTTTTAATTTTATGGTTCTTGAAATCTGGATAATGTGAAATTTGAATGGTATATATAGCCGGATAATGTGAAAAATCAGTGTATTTCATGGCGGATAATGTGAAATTTATTATCTTTGTGTTTGAATTATAGGGTTTTATGATATGGAAAAGTTATTGAAAAGAAAAATAGATGATTGGTTGCTGGCATGGAAGCGTAATCCGGACAGAAAACCGCTGATTGTCAAGGGTGCTCGCCAAATAGGTAAGACGAAATCTATTGAGCATTTTGCAGAGCTACATTATAAAAATCTGGTAGAGATTAATTTTGTAGAGGAAAAGAAATATCGGGATATATTCAATGACGGTTATGAAATAGATATGGTCCTTAAGAATATATCTTGGTTGAATCCTGAATATGAATTTATTCCCGGTGAGACTCTTTTCTTTTTCGATGAGCTTCAGGTTTGCCCGGATTGTGCAACTTCTTTGAAGTTCTTCAAATTGGACGGACGATTTGATGTCATCTGTTCAGGCTCATTGATGGGGATTAATTATAAGGAAATAGAATCGAACAGTGTCGGTTACAAAGAAGATTATGAAATGCATTCTATGGATTTTGAGGAATTTCTTTGGGCCAAAGGATATGGAGAGGATGTTATAAGTGATCTTTTTCAACACATGTTGGAAATTAAGCCTCTGTCTGATTTGCAGTTGTCTGTTCTATTTGACTTGTTTCGTGATTATGCCACTATCGGTGGAATGCCGGAAGTAGTGCGTACGTATGTTGAAAACAATAATTTTAGCGGTACGCTTGATATACAGAGACAGTTGTTGAAGGATTATGAAGAGGATATTACTAAATATGCAGAAGGGTTGGATAAGGGGAAAATCAAGGCGGTGTATAATCATATTTCCACTTTTTTGGCAAAAGAGAACAAGCGCTTTCAAATTACAAAGTTGTCCAAACATGCCCGGAATAGGGATTATGTGGGCTGTACAGAATGGTTGGCTGATGCAGGAGTTGTAAATATGTGTTATTGTTTGAATCAGCCGGAACTTCCATTGAAAGGTAATTACGATGCTTCTCTATATAAGATTTATTTTAGAGATACGGGTCTTTTGATTGCCTCTATGGATGATGAAGCCCAGGAAGACTTACGTGCCAATAAAAATCTTGGTACTTACAAGGGGGCAATTTACGAGAATATAGTGGGGGATATGTTGGTCAAGCAAGGGTATGGATTATATTATTATAGAAGTGACAAGCCTTCGTTGGAAATGGATTTTTTTGTCAGAGACATTAATTCATTGATCCCTGTGGAGGTAAAGGCGAATGATGGTGCTACGGCTTCCTTGAATAATTTACTGAAAAATGATAAATTCCCGGACGTGAAGTATGGTATTAAGTTGGGTTATAAAAATATAGGATTCAATGGTAAGTTTTTTACTTTTCCCTATTTCCTGACTTTCTTGTTGAAGAAATTTTTGGCTGAGAATTCTTTTGATAGAAATTCCATTGGAGTAGATAAAAAAGAGAATATCTAATCAGTTCTGCAGTGGCTTTTGCCCAAAGTATTTTCATTTACTGAATAATATGTCATTGCTTTTTAGATAAAATCATGTTTATGACAGGTATTTATTGTGATTGTTGGTTTGTGTATCTTTCTGCTGGTTGTCTTTGTGTTTGCTTTCGAAGATGGAGACGATGTAGGCGGTGAAGACAGGGAAAAAGATCATGCCGACCATGGCAAGGACTACGGCGAGGAATTGACCGATTTTGGTAACACCGTAGATGTTGGAACCGACGGTTGTGACGTTCATGAGGGCCCAGTCGAAGGCATTCCAATAGGTGGAAACTTGTGGATTGGTGTCGTGTTCAACAAAGTAGAACATGATGCTGCAAAAGTAGATGGTGGTGAATAGAAAGGTGACGTAAGTGGCAAACAGACCTGTGACACGGTTGCGGCTGAGCCAGCTGAAAATGACGGATACTCCGTATATGCCTCGGATGACGGGGATGATGCGGAGAAATATCCATAGGGGATGGGCAGCAAGCGGATAGAAGGAATGAATGAGGTTGAGATAGGGGATGGAAACCAATAGGAAGATGAGGTTGTGCCAGAGAAAATGAACTCCTTCGTGGCTATAGTACCACCGGATCAGAAAGTCTATGAGAAAGATGCAGCAGATGGTCAAGTGGAAGCGCAGGATGAAGCGGGTGCAGAGTAGACTGCTGATGGGGAGGATTTCAATGGAGATGAAGACTAATATGGCGATGCTTGCCAAAAGTACTAGGATGTTGAGTGTCTTTTCAATGATGTTGTCTTTGTGTGCCATGTCGTGAGTTTTGTGAATTTTTTACGGCTTGCTGCGGGAAAGGTTGGCTTGGTATGCTGTATTAGTGTTAATTGTTGCTATTTTTGTGGGGTAATTATGTGTGGATATGAAAATGAATCAACGGGATTTTTTATTGGAATCTTTAAATAGACGGGAGGAGAGGGCTTATGAGTTGCTCTACCGTTATTTTTATACACCGTTGGTTTTGTTTGCCGGGAAGTATGTCGGTAATGAGGATGTGGCGAAGGATATTGTGCAGGAAGTCTTTATTTCAATGCTTGATTTGGAGATGAAGTTTGATACACGCGTGGCTTTGAAGGTTTATCTATATACTTCTGTGAAGAATAAAGCGCTGAATTATCTGAGACACCTGAAAGTCAGAGGACAATATGAATCTATGGCATTGAAAGAGGGGGAGAAATATGAAGTGTTTCTGGAGAGAATGATGGAGGAAGATGTGTTTGCCCGCATTATGATGGTGGTTGAGCAGTTGCCGCCACAATACCGAAAGGTGATGACTCTCACATTGAAGGGATATAAGATTTCTGAGATTGCAGAAATGATGGGAATCTCTTTGGATACTGCGAAGGAGTATAAAAAGGATGGTAAAAAGAGATTGTGTACCAAGTTGAATGGTGCTGTTTATTCAATATTGGTAGGTATTCTTTTCTCATAATACCTGATTTAAGGTATTCTTGTGTTTTTGCTTTTACAATAAGTTTGTGCCGGGATTTTGAGTTTATTTTGAATCCCATCCCCCCCGTTTTGTATTGTGAAGTGTTTCTTGATAAACGGAACCAGGAATTGAAGGATTGTAGAATTAAGTTTGTCTATGAAAAAAGAAGAAAAAATATTTAGGATATCGGAAATTATTTCCAAATCGTTGGGGGAGAATTTGAACGAAAATGAAGTGCGTGAATTAGAAGTATGGCTGGCAGAGGATGAGCATAATAGGGAATTGCTGAAGGAATGGAAATCTGTTGTAAAAACAGAAGAAAAGATTGAGGCTTACAAACGGTTAAAATACTCGGAAGCGTGGGAGAATTTTAGAAAAGTCCGGCAGGAAAAGTTGGTGTTGCGCCGTAGAAAGAATAGGAGTGTTTGGTTGAAATATGCTGCCGTGTTTGTTATTTCTTTGGGCGTAGCTGTTGTTTTATTACGGAATCAGGGAGAGGATAAAGTGGTGCAGGTTGCCGAGACGACGGTTAGTGCAGGTAGGTCCCAGGCTGTGTTGGTTTTGTCTTCCGGAGAGCGACAGACTCTGAATGAAGAGGGAAAACGTATAGAAGATGGGGGTATGACTATCAAGACTGAATCCGGGACTATTAATTATTCCGGTCTAGTGCAATCAGAGGTAAAAGGTGAGAATGTGTTCCATACATTGGAAGTGCCGAGGGGAGGAGAATATTTTATGGTGTTGGCAGATGGAACTAAGGTATGGTTGAATGCTGATACACGTTTGAAATATCCGGTGGCTTTTGGTGGGGGTGTAAGGAAAGTGTTTTTGGAAGGAGAGGCTTATTTTGAAGTGGCAAAGGATGTCCGGCGTATGTTTGTGGTAGAGACAGCTCATGCTAGAGTGAAAGTGTTGGGAACTTCTTTTGATGTTTGTGCTTATGAGGAGGATGGGAAGGTCTTTACGACGTTGGAAGAGGGAAGTGTTGAGATGGAGAAAGCGGATTATACGGAGGCATTGAGAATGATACCCGGTGAACAGGTGTGTCTTATTGAGGATGGGAGGATGGAGAAGTATGAAGTGGAAACGGAATTGTTTACTTCTTGGCGTTCAGGAAGATTAGTATTTAAAAATATGTCTTTGGAGGAGCTGATGCGTAATATTTCTCGCTGGTATGATGTTGAGGTGAAATTTAAAAAGGAGCATTTGAAGCGAATTGTGTTTACGGGAGATGTCAAGAAATACGAGGATTTGGATGAGGTTTTGGAATTTGTGGAATTAACCAGTGAAGCTCGCTTTATGATTGAAGGAGATATAATTACAGTATATTGAAAAATGCATGATTATGAAAGGTAACAATGTTTTCAGACGAATGTTGTGGACTGTGATGTTGGTGTTGTGTTGTGGCAGTCTGTTTGCACAACAGAAGAAGTTGACGATTGATTTGAAAAATGGTTCGTTTGCACAGCTGACAGATCAGATTAAGAAACAGTCGGATTATACTTTTTTCTTTAACAATGCAATGTTGTTGAATTTAAAACGATTGACAATTCAGGTGAGTGAGGTGTCTATCGATTCGGTGTTGAATTTGGCTTTGAGGGGCTCAGAACTTACCTATAAAATTAAGGATAATACGGTGATTTTGTATTCTCGTGATATTCCGGAGGCCGGCAGTAAGACGGTTAAGATTCAAGGGCAAGTGAATGATGAAAGCGGAATGCCGTTGCCTGGGGTGAATGTTTTTATAAAGGGTACCACTGTGGGTACGGTGACTGATATGGATGGGAATTATTCTTTGGTGGTGCCGGAGGTGATGGGTATGGAGGTGGTGTTTACTTTTATCGGTAAGCAAACAAGGGAGGTGAAATATACAGGTACACGTTTTATGAATGTTGTTTTGAAGGATAGCTATAACGAGATGGAAGAGGTACAGGTCAGAGCCCGTGCAAATATTAACGAAATTGATGTTCGTGCAAAAACAGGTGTTGTCAGTGAGGTGGATGTCCGCAGGATGAATAATAAGCCGGTAATGGATATGGCTTTGGCTTTGCAGGGAATGGCGCCCGGACTGATTGTGACTAATAAAGGCGATTTGGGTAGTAAACCGGAAATACGTATTCGGGGTAATTCTTCTTTACGGGAAGGAGATGCTGCTAATGAACCTCTTTATGTACTGGATGGTCAGGTGATTTCGTCAGATGCTTTTTTGACGTTGAATCCGAATGATATTAAGGAAATTAAGATTTTGAAAGATGCTGCTGCTTGTGCTTTGTATGGTATTAAGGCAGCCAATGGCGTGTTGGAAATTACTTCGCAAAGGGGGACTGCCGGAAAAATGGTGTATAGCTATAATTTCAATGGTGGTGTGACTTTGCGTGGACGTCGGGGGGTGAAGATGATGGCTTCGAAAGAGAAGTTGGAGTTGGAACGACGATTGGGTAATACTGCGACGCCAGGGTATCGTTACAGTGAAGATTATTATAGGAAATATCATGCGAACGATCCGAATTTGCAGGCTTTGATAGCACAGGGACAACAGAAGTTGGATTCGTTGGCAAATATAAATACGGATTGGTTTGAGGAGTTGTTGCGTAATAATTTTTATCAAGAACATAATCTGAGTGCTCGGGGTGGGTCGGAACAGACCAGTTTTTACGCTTCTTTGAATTATTCGCAATAGGGTGGACGTATTCCGGGAAATGATATTAAGCGTGTCACCGCCCGGCTGAGTGTCGATCAGGAGATTACCAATAAAATGTATGCTTCGTTGAGTGTGAATGGTGGATATTCTGTGACAAATACCCCGAATGGTACAACTTATTCTCCGACGGATTTGATTTACCAGTTGAATCCTTATGAAACAAAAGATATTGATGCTGAGTTGGTTTCTTTCCCAGGAAGGACTTATGCAGATTTGTTTAATCAGTATAGAGAGAAGACTTCTGATAAGAGGGCAGGTGTTTCTGGTAGCCTTAATTATTCCGGGATTGAAGGATTGGAAGTTGCAGCCGTAGCTGGAATAGATTATGTGCTGTCGGAGAAATTGGGTATCACTCCGCCGACAGCTTATTCTGAATTGACCAGTGGTGTACCTGAACGGGAAAGAGGTATCCTTACAAAAGATAAAGATACGAAAATGAATTTGTCTTCCAATGTGCGTGTGACTTATAATAAGGTGTTTGGAAAGCATGATCTGACTGTGGGTGCCAATTTTGATTTTTATTCTGATCGTATTGATAATTTGGGTATTATAGGATATGGACTGAGCAAAAAAATGCAGTCGCCTTCAGGGGTGAATCAGTCGATCGAGGGGAATAGAAAGCCGTCTTTTACTTCCCGTAATGAAAAGACCGCACAACTGGGTATAGGTGTTTTGGCCGGATATTCGTGGAATGGTATTTATGATTTGTTCGGTACATATAAAAGTGATGCTTCATCTATTTTGCCACATGACAAGCGTTGGAATTCTGCCTGGGCTGTAGGGGGTGGATGGACTTTGAGTAATTATTCTTTTTTGGAAGATAATGCTGTGTTGACAGAGCTGAAGTTTAAGGCTTCGTATGGATGTACGGCCAGTTTGCAGGGGGTGTCGCCATCTTCGGCTGTCGCTACGTTTCAATATTCGGAAGATACCTATGGCGATGATCAATTGTTATCGCTGATTGGGTTGTATAATGCAGATTTGAAACCGGAACAGACGATTGACATCGATGCCGGTATTACATTGGGATTGTGGAATCGTGTGACATTAAATGCGGGATGGTATCGGCGGAGAACAAAGGATGCATTGTTGGATGTCCCTATCCCAGCTTCTAATGGCTTTACTACTTTGAGGCGGAATATCGGTATTCTTGAAAATAATGGTATTGAAGGTGAATTGTATGTGAAGATTGTCGATCGTCCTAAATGGAGAATGTCCGGACGTTTGAATATGGCTTATAATCAGAATAAGGTGGTCGATTTGTATCATACTGATCGTTTGTATACATCAGAAGAAAGTATTATGCCTGATTTTGAAGTCGGTAAGTCGTATGATATGATTTATGGTCCTATTTCGTTGGGTATTGATCCTATGACCGGATTGCCTGTTTTTAAAGGTTGTGACGGTAGGGAAATTGCAGCGACAGAACGGTTGACGCGTGATGATATGGTGGCATTGGGACATTCTACTCCACCATATTCGGGTAGTTTCTTTTATTCGTTGTCATATGGTAATTTTGATTTGGATATGGATTTTTATTTTGTGTTTGGAGGAAAAAAAGCATATAGCTTTTCTTATGTGAGAGAGTTTGAAAATGCAAATTATAATGCCATTAGAGGGCAAGTGGATAATATGTGGTTTCAGGAAGGGGATGAAGGAAAGATTTATCACCGTCCGTTTTATTCATCTTCGGCTGTAGATAATCTGAAGTTGTATGCCAATAGTCGTACAGTAGGGAAGAGTGATTATTTGAGACTGTCTTCTTTGTCATTACGGTATAGATTGCCTTATAGGTGGATTGAAAAGACAAAAAATGTGATTCAGTATGCTTCTGTGGCCTTTCAGGCATCGAATCTTTTTACTTGGACTCATTATAAAGAGTCGGATCCGGAATCCGGGTCGCTGGTGGGTACGCAACAGCCGGTGTTTACATTGAATTTGAGTGTCAGTTTTTAATATATGAGTTATGAAATGGAGAATGTTTATATGTGCAATTTGCTTCTTGACAGGAAGTTGTTCACTGGATATACCATTGGAAGATCAGTTTTCTGATCCCGATGCAATTACGGATGTGTTGTCAGCCCGTTCTTTGTTGGCTTCTGCTTATGAAGCTGTACCGCAGCAGATGTTTCAACTTTCTGTTTTGTCGGATGATTTTTGTCCTTCTCAGCATTTGAATAAGGAGACAGCTTTGCAGAATCTTTATAATTGGAGGGAGGTGGAGATGACAGAATTGGCAGGGACTTTATGGAATGGATATTATATGGTTGTGGCTGAGGTGAATGCTTTGTTGGCACGTATGGATGCTGTGGTGACAATGGATGAAGAGGAAGAACAGGAAAAAGCGCGGATTGTCTGTGAAGCAAAAGCCTTGAAGGCATGGTGCTATTTTGATTTGTTGCGTTTGTTTGCCCCTCGTTATGAAGGAAATGAAAATAAAGACGGTATTATTTTGAAGAATCGGGTGGAACTGGATTTTTTGCCTCGCTCATCGGTGGAGGATTGTGTTAATGAAATCCGTACTTTGTTGAAACAAGCCAGGAGTGTTGATAATACTTCGGAAAATGTCTATTGGCTGTCAGATAAAGCTGTGGCTTATTTGCAGGTGGAATTGGAAATGTATGCTGGAAATTTTTCTGCTGTCTTGGAGTTGACAAAGGATCTGGAATCGGAGTATCCGGAAAGCGTTTTGGGTGGTGATGTTTATAAGTATCTGTGGAGCAGTGATGAGTCGGATGCCCGTATTTTTGCCAAGTATCAGTTGGAGCAGATTTATATGGAAATCCGTTTTGATACTTTTGAAAAGGGGGATTATCTGGTGTTGTCGCGGAATATTGAATATGAGGAGCAGGATATTCGGAAGGAATGGTCAGAAATTCCATTTGTGATGCCTGATGGACAGCATGTTCGTTTGTTCGGAAAGTATAATAAGATGAATAGGGATGAAATTGTAAGTAAATATGTAAATGTATCTAGGTCTGCCGGTATGTGGCTGATGAGGGTGGAAGCTTTGGCGCGTACCGGTAAGGAGGGAGAAGCTGTGAAACTGGCAAATCAGTTGTTAAAACGGCGTGGTGCTACGGAATGGGATATAAATCTTGCAGGGAATGAGCTAGTGAGCAAGATATTGATTGAGAGACAAAAGGAATTTGTCGGAGAAGGTTCCCGTTATTTTGATATGAAGAGATGTGGATTGTCTGCTATTCGGTATGATATGTATGGGAATAAGGCGATAGGTACTGTTAAGGCTGACGATTACCGGTGGACATTGCCTATTCCTGCCAGTGAATATCGTTATAATACATTGGTGGAACAAAATGAAGGGTGGCCTAAGTTGGCTGTGTAGAATATATTAATTATGAACCATATAAAACAATAATTATGAAGACGATAAGTAAATTAAAAAGCTTGCTTTTATTACTGGTTTTAGCAGTAGGAGTTTTTAGCTGTTCAGATTCGGAAGATACGGATTATACTGGAATTAATTCGATATATATCAGAACAAGTGAAGATCCTGTAATTATTGCTTCTGATACAACAGCTTTGAAAGCTACCCTGACATTGACCAGAGCATATGACCAACCGGTGTCGTTGGAGATGGTTGTTAAGTCACAGGCAAAAGGTGTGGAGGAGTTGGTGACTATCCGTCCTATGGTTGTTACGATACCGGCAGGTTTACGTAATGTTGATTTTGAAGTAGTGTCTAACCAAAAGGATATAAGAGAGGCTGCGCAGATTGAAATTAGTGTTAAGGAACCTCTTCCGCAAAATGATATGCAGGTGAAGGAAACATTGCGTGTGAATGTGAAACCTTATCTATCAGCAGAGGATTTGACGGAAGAGCAGCAGGCATTGTTGGAAGGTTATAAGAATAAGGGGCTGGATTTGACAAAGTGGATCGGGGTGATTCCGGTGAAGGTGACGGTAGATGTGCCGCCTACTGATTATTTGGCATCTTTGGTGGGAGGTATGAATAAAACTTATGAGGGTAAGAGTGTTATTACGTTGAGTGAATATGCTACAATGGACCAGCCGGTGTTGAAGATGACAGAGAATCCGATGGGACTGATGGAGTTTCTGTATGATATCTTGCGTAAGGAAACAGTTGATAATGATGAATATTGGTATGGAGAATATGCCAGTGAGTATTACCAGATTATGATGGATTTGATCGGATTGTCTAAAACAAGTGTTGAGAAGTTTGCTGTAACATTGGATAGTATCCGGGTGAATATGCCCCAAAATGGCGAGTCGATGGTTGAGTTTTTAGGAACTGTTATGAATTCGTATGAAGAGCCGTTGACAGTTGTACCTTTTGTATATAGTTATTCAGCTTGGGAGCGTTTGAAAGATAAGTTGGAGGCAGGAGATGAAAAGGCATTGGAGTGCGTGGAATACGGAGCGACGGTGAATCCTTTGAATTATCTGATAAATTCTTCTATTGATACGGATGTTTGGGAAGATAGCAGCAGATGGATGGAGCCGACAGGTGTCTTGAAGGGCAATAAGTTGACGTTCCAGTTTAATTTTGATCATGCAAGTGCTGCCGGATATACTAAAATTACGGTGGAATATATTTTACCTGAATAATAAATTGGTTAGCGATGAGGTGTTATTTGACTATTGTTTTATTGTGTATTTCTCTGTTGATGGCTAAGGGACAGGGGAATACTCCGGCAAATGAGCTGATTGCGTTGCCGGAAGGTACGGTGTACGAGCAGTTGCCTAATGGATTGCATTATGTGATTAAGCAGAACGATATGCCGGGAAAGAAGGTGGAATTTCGGTTGATTTTGCGTGCTGGCTCTATTTTGCAGACTGATGATGAGGGTGGATTGGCTCATTTTCTAGAGCATATGGCATTTAATGGTACGAAAAATTTTCCGGAGAAGAAAATGGTGGAATATCTGGAGTCGTTGGGGGTGAAGTATGGGTTTGGTATTAACGCTTTTACCGGTTTTGACCGTACAATTTATATGTTTTCTATGCCGACAGACCGACCGGAGGATTTGGATAAGGGTCTGTTGATATTGAAGGATTGGCTGACCGGTATTACCATGGATCCGGAGCAGGTGGAACGGGAAAAGGGGGTGATTCTGGAAGAGGCACGCGGATATGATACAGGAGATCCTTTTTATGATTTGAAGGTGGGCGAAACTCGCTATAGCCAGAGAATGCCTTTGGGAACTGCAGAGGAGATTAAGAGTATGACTGCTGACAAGTTGAATAATTATTATCGGAAATGGTATGTCCCGGAGTTGGCAACGGTGGTAGTCGTTGGAGATTTGAATGCAGCAGAAATGGAGCAGAAGGTTAAGCATGTGTTTGGCGATATCCCGACTGGCAAGTTGAAAGGATATAAAAATTATCCGTTGGAATATCAGGAGAGAATCGTTTGCCAAAAGATTGAGGATACATTGATTAACCGCTCTACGTTAGAGTTGATAGTGCCGAAGCCGACAACGGTGCAGGCTACGTATGGAGACCGGTTGCAGAAAATGAAGGAGAGATTGCTGGTATCGGCCATCAATGCCCGTTTTTCTAATTTGAATACGCGTGCCTCGCTTTCCGATGATTGGTATTTGAGCGATAAGGATCATTTGGTGCTGTCTGTAAGTGGTGAAAACGAGAAGGAAATCAAGTGTAAAGTGGCAAATGCCGTCAATGCCTTGAAACAGATTCGTGAACAAGGTTTTTGCAAAGAGGAATTGGATGCACTAAAAAAGAGTGCCATTCAGAAATTGGGGCGTATTTATGCTGTGAAGAGTTCTGAACAGTGGTGTGAGGATTTTGCTGATTTGGCAATATCGGGAGAGCGTTATGTTACGGATACGCTGCATAATGCCTGGCTAGCAGATGAATTGAATAAGATGGAGAGTAGAGAGTTGCAGCAATTGGTAGGGGATTGGTTCGGAGGATGGAAGAAAATACGGGTTACGTATCACTATAATCCGGAACGGAGTGCTGAGTTGTCGGGACAAGATATTTTGGCAGTACTAAAGGAGGGTGAAAATGCTCCGTGTAGGGATTATGAATATGTGGCAGAGGAACGGGAAAAAGAGGAAAAGGTGGAGATTCCCGATTTCCTGACACGTAAGTTTTCTCCGACTCATTTGTCGGTGGTTTCGGAACGGATGATAGAAGGATTGGAGGTGAAGGAAATCTGTCTGACGAACGGTGCTCGTATTATCTTGAAACGTACGAAGGATGACGAACGTCAGATTACATTGACCGCTTTTGCCAAAGGAGGAGCATCTGTGTTGACTCCTGAGAATTACCCGCTGTTGGAAGGGGTGGCCGGATATATGGAAATGGGGGGTATAGAGAAGATGGATTATGATGATTATTATGAGATGTTAAGTCAGGAAAATATGGCATTTTCAGTGACGTTCGAACCCTATTGGCATGGTTGGATGGCTATGGCTACGGCAGATAAGGCTACGGAGTTGTGCCGTTTGGTTTATGAAAAGTGTTTTTATCCTGAAAAACGGTATGATGATTTTGAGGAGGTTAAAAAAGAGATGCTGGAAGATATGGGAGAGGAAACTGTATTGTCAAAGATGCTGAAGAATGCCCCCGACCGTCAGATGTCTGCAAGAATTGATGAGTTGATGGGTAATTCACAGACGAACGGTTCGATGGCTGATAGCCGCGAAGAGGTGGAAGCGATGAATTTGGATAATATTGCTGATTTTTACCGGCAACTGTATACAAATCCTAATGGGCTGGTGTGTGTGGCTTGCGGTAATTTCGATATGGCAGAGGTGGAAAGGAATCTGGTGGCTATGTTAAGTATGTTTCCTGCACAGGATAAGCCGAATAATTGGGTGTTGCCTGATTTTGCATATCCGGCCGGCGGTTTTAGTGAGAAGTTTCCCAATGCCAATGAAGGACAGACGATATTTGATTATCTGTATTATGGTTCCTATGAGGCAGGTTTGCGGATTTCTCTGATGTT
>OGQF01001880.1_pt1 | contig 13241 bp, 11 predicted proteins | sample 1553141 | NCBI WGS metagenome assembly OGQF01 (sample SAMEA2580005, study PRJEB22360) | human gut metagenome | biome: human gut; feature: human-associated habitat; material: faeces | place: Denmark | collected 2008/2010
GTTCTCCGATTTGTCTGTCCCCGAACGTATGGTAGAGCTACCAGTTAAAATCATCGGAGCTCCAGCCAATGAGAATCGGTCTTTCAAAATCGAAATCGTAGATGAAAAAACCAATGCAATGAAAGATACCCATTTCAAACTACCGGACACATTGGAAATCGCCAAAGATTCTGTTAACGGCATTGTACCAATCACACTCATCCGCGAACATTTAGACACTATACAATGGCAGGTTACAGTCCGTCTTGTTGATAACAGCAACTTCTCTCCGACACCCGCCATTGACGAAAAAATGGGAGCAATAGGTACGATTACCTTCAATAATGTTGTCAGTAAACCAACTTGGATAAATCCATATACAGGTGCAGATGGTTGGCCGACCTACCAACTAGGCCCCTGGAATCCCACTGTATATGTTATATTTATGGACTTTTTCCACCAATTAAAAGACAATGCCCCCATGACTTATTTAAAAATGGTAGAAAAATACGGTGAGAATCTAGAAAAATACTCTGGCTGGGATTATGATTATGATTACACCTTAACCAAATACATATTGATCCCTATGCATCAATATTTTCAAGACCATCCGAAATTAGGAATCACTGATTTCCCAAATCCAGGTATATAACAATACTAACCATTCAAAAAAAGAAGATTATGAAAACACTAAAATATCTATTCATTCTACTCTGCACTTTTTCACTAGCAGCATGTTTTGATGATGACACAACTTTAGATACAGTACGCATCTCTGAAATCAGCATCGACACATTGAAACTAAAAAAAACATATAATATTGACTATAATGAAACACTTACTATCTCGACTGAAAATGTTGTATCGGAAAGCGAAGCCCAACTTCCATTACAATACGCTTGGGAAGTTAACTATAAATTATACTCGGAGGAACCTAATTTGGAATACGTAGGCTCCCAAATCGGAACATTTCCTGTTCGTTTGAAAGTAAGCAACGAACATGGAAGCAGTTTCTACGAATTCACTATCAACGTTAATACGGCTTATCAAACCGGAATTGCTATCTTAAGTGAAAACAACGAAGGAGAACCTATGTTTTCTTTTATGCGCGAACTGAGTGATACTGAACTGGCGGCAGGTAAAAAAAGAGGTTTTGCCAATAATTGTCTCCAAGCCAGTAATCCTGACCATGAATTCCCTAAAAATCCTACTGATTTCGGGTTACGAAAAGATCAATTATTTATTTGTTTCAAAAACACTCCGTGTATTTACATGCTCAATAGCAGCATGTTAAACATAGAAAATATTGCAACTGATGCAGATCCTGAATTTGTTCCAGAAAAATTAATTATTGCCAATAGTGCAGCAAAGCAAGCTGTTGTCTTGACCTCCAATGGGAAAGCCTATCAATTTGGTTCTCTCGAAGGAATTATCCTACCCCACACTGGTTTTTCTTCTAAATACAACAGTAAAATAGGCATGGTACGCAGTGTAGACCAATATACAGATGTAACCATTGTCTGGGAAAATCAAACCCCAGCTATTATTGACTGCGTCAATAGTTATTTCTATTATTCTACTATAAAGGAAGGTATTGATTTCACAGATCACACACCACTTGCTCTCTACAACCGGAATAATGAATCTTTCACCCTTCTCACGCGCAAAAATGATTCATTTATGAAAACAAGCATCAACTTCAATTGGAAAATTAACGATGGAATGCAAGATCAATATCCTTGGGGACCTATCAATGAACGTTTCGGAATATACGAAAAACAGGTTGAAGTTGCCGGTAATCCAAATTTCACGGACAAAACACCATATGTTTCCAGTCCCAAATACCAATGTCTATATTATGCTATCGGCAATAACATCTACCGCTGGTTCTACAATAATAATAGCTTCCCAACAACACCATGGAAAACATTAAATGAAATTAATGGTGCTGAAGTTACGGCTCTTTCAATCAGCGAAGATGAAGAACAATTATACGTCGGTGTAAATGAAAACAGTAAAAACGAACTCAGTGGCTCATTCTACCTCTTGAATAGCGATACCGGCAAAAATGAAGGAGATTCGCCTTATTTGAACATAGCCCATAAACCGGTACGTATCATGTACAAAAAATAAGAATCATGAACAAACTACTTATAGCATTACTTGTCCTGTGCAGCTTTGCCTGCCAGGACAAAACCATCTGCACGTTATCCGGAGATATTCAAACGGGTAAGGTTAGCACTTTATCCTTTCAAGGTTGTGATACCAACTTCACCATCACACCGGACGCTAACGGACATTTCAGAGTAACAATACCAACACAAAAAATTCCTTTCTTTACACTTGCGGGAGTAGTTGAAGAGGAAAACAAATGGCAATTTTCCTCTCCCGTCTATCTGGAAGCCGGAGCCAATGTATGTATGACAATAAATTTTGTCAATACAACATCAGAATTCTCTGTAAAAGACAACAATAACCAAGCTCTGCAACATTTCAGGGAATATTGTCAGAAACAGAATCGGCATTTATGGACAACAACGCCCTCGCCTGATACAGTGGAACATTTTTTATCCAATTTCATAGAGAAAGCTCAAGAAATCAACACTTCCTCATCCCCAGATAAAAAGGTAAAGGAATATATTGAAAAGTGGGCAAACATGGAATATTTAAGTGCAGTTTCCAATTTAAAGTTCATCTATTCACGTATCCCCAATTGGACAGTTCCTACAAATTTAGAGTTGCCGTCAGTTCCACAAACTTGTGATATTGCCTATTGGAAAATGTTCTATGACTGCCCGATGCACGTATCAACCTATTTAAATCAACAAAGCAAAGAACCTGAAGAACAATTGCATCTACTACAAGAACAGTTCAAAAATTTAGATCTTCGTATCGAAGTAACAAATCGAATCATTGAAAATTACTTACGCAATTATAGTTATTCCGATGAAAATTACTCACGTTTAGAAAAACTGACAACAGAACTTCCTAATCGCGAAGAAATTCTAAAACAATATCGAGCCAAACGATACTCCATTGTCGGAGCAGAAATGCCCGATATCAGCTTTGAAGATCAAGATGGTAACAATCACAAATTATCTGATTTCAAAGGGAAATATATATATGTTGACCTATGGGCTTCTTGGTGCGGTCCTTGCGTAGGCGAAGTTCCCCATTTGCAAAAACTGGAAAAGAAACTAAAAAACAAAGATGTTGTATTTGTAAGCATCTCTCTGGATTCACGACGCCCGGAATGGATTCAAAAAATGAAACAACTGAAAATGCACGGTAACCAATGGCGAGCAACAGATAACACCTTCGCAGAAATGCTAAATGTCAAAGGTATACCTCATTTTTTGATTTACGGGAAAGACGGACGATTGTTAGAGTACAAGACTCTACGCCCTTCAAATTCTATGATTGTTGAAAAATTGGAATCACTTCACTAATAATAAAGACAGAGTTGATTTAACTCTGTCTTTATTATTGTATTTTCTCTAAAATCATTTCTATCACAGGAACAAGAACTGCAGTCATAATTCCCATCACTCCTATCGCCAAACCACTAATAGCCCCTTCAATAGAACCTAACTCCATAGCCCGGGCAGTACCCAAACCATGTGCAGCAGAACCTAATGCCAATCCTCGAGCAATACGACTCTTTATTCCCAAACGCTCCAATATAAAAGGTCCGACAATACCACCGAAAATCCCGACAACAATTACTACAACAGCTGCAATAGAGGGGATACCACCAGCCTTCTCTGCTATACTCATAGCTATCGGTGTCGTCACAGATTTTGGCTCCAATGAAGCAATCAATGCGTGATCGGCTCCAAAATAACGGGCTATGAATATCACACTTACAATACCTGTGACACAACCAACAAATACGGAGGTTATGATTGAAAGGGCGTTTTCTTTCAAATGCTCCAACTGTTCATATAGCAGATATCCCAATACCACCACAGTAGGGCCAAGCATAAAACTGATAATACGACTCCCCCTTTCAAAAGATTCATATGTAATCCCCAATAGATGAGTTCCCAGGGCCAATAAAGGAATTGATACTAACAATGGATGCAAAAAAGGCAGTTTTGTCTTTCCATAAAGCCATAAAGCGAATAAATAAACTCCTATAACAAAGGCAAGAATAAATATTTCTGAATTTAACAATGTTTCCATCTACAAACAATTAACTTATCGATCTTCAGCTCCCTTACGATGTTTTTCAAACCACTGCTGTAAAGAAGCGACTACAACAATAACAACAATAGTACTTACTGCACAGGCCACAAGCACTGCTTCCCAATATGCAGATAAAATATCTAATGCATTAACGATACCTACTCCCGCCGGCACAAAAAATAGCCCCATATTATTACATAAAAAGCCTGCTACAGGCTTCAATGTTTCCGGTTTGACTAATTTTAAGCACAAAGCTACAAACAGCAATACCATACCGATAACACTACCAGGAATAAAACCATTGAGCAACCAAGCGGTAAGTTCTCCTAAACAATAAAACAACAATACAATAAAGATTCCCGACAACATAATCTAATCAGTAAAAATATCAACAAAAATATAATATCTCCCCTTTCGATGTCCTTGCTACCCCTATTTTCCACCCAATAATCAACGAAAACGAGTGAATTAACTATGCCGCAAACAAATACCGGCGCCAAAACGTCCGGCAGTCTTACCCTGACGACGATAAGAGAAAAAAGACTCTCTGCTACACACAGTACACACTTCGGCCACTTCTATATTAGAATCAACCAATCCGGCTTTTAATAATTCATAGCGGTTCACATTCCAAAGATCAACCTGATATTTCCCCTCGCATATTCCCGCATGCACCATATCAGGATATGAAGTTCTAAAAACCGCTGCGACCTCTTCATCCACCTCAAAGCAACATGGCCCGATTGAAGGACCAATCGCAGCCAAAATATTCTTAGGCTCACATTTCCAATGTTGTTGCATCTTTGCAACAACTTCTCCCACAATATTTGCAGCTGTACCTCGCCATCCAGCATGCGCAGCAGCAATCACCCGCCGGCTGGGATCGTAAAACAACACCGGGACACAATCAGCCGACAACACCATCAAACAGACTCCTTCACAATCAGTTACCAAAGCATCTGTATTAGGGAAACGACTCTCAGCATTCAATGCTCCCTTTCCGGCATCATCTTTACCTACGACAGCTACATGAGTTCCATGAACCTGATGTCCTGTCACTAAATTATTCACCTCAAAGCCGACTGTTTCAGCCAATAATTTACGATTATAACATATTGTTACCGCTGTTTGTTGCTCTGAAAAACCGATTGTATGATCACCTGAAGAAATAAAATGAATAAGCTCCGTTCTTTCAGCCAAATGTTCGAAACGATAATAACTAAATAATGAATTACCAACCTTTTGTAACATAAACCTCTGTTTTTTCAATCCAACAAAAATAAGTAAAATCCATCTCATTATAAGAGAATAAAAAAAGTTCTTGTTTTTCTTTGATGTTTATTATGAATGAATTATCTTTGCCGTCCGATAATGGAATGAATAATTATAAAATTTTACATACGATGAAAAAGGGCATACATCCTGAAAATTACAGACTGGTGGCATTCAAAGATATGTCTAACGGTACTACAACGCTGACAAAATCTACTGCAGCAACAAAAGAAACTATCGAAATCGACGGTGTTGAATATCCATTAGTAAAATTGGAAATCTCTAATACTTCACACCCATTCTATACTGGAAAAGTGAAATTGGTGGACACTGCCGGACGTGTGGACAAGTTTATGAACCGTTACAAAGATCATTTGGAAAAAAGAAAAAAATAATCTTTCTGCCGAATAATACAACGCCGCCTAGATTAGGCGGCGTTTTTCGTATTATATTAATGACAAACAAAATAGTGGCACAAGATTTGCCTTATATATAAGATATCATAAAAGAATACGCCATTATGACATTTTGTCATAATAAAGGCAACACATTTGATAACCATTAAAATAAAAGGATCATTGCCAATGAGCAAAATAAATTTAAAAGTAGACCTATTGGAAGCATTAGGAGAAGACCTTGCCGGCTTCATCCCAGTCATTGCCGATGAAAAGGAACTACTCAACGAAGACATAAAAATTCCTGATACAGTACCCATTCTTCCATTGAGAAACACGGTATTGTTTCCAGGTGTTATTATCCCTATCAATATCGGACGCAAGAAATCGCTCCAACTAATTCAAGAAGCCAACAAAAGCGGTGATTTAATCGGCTGCATTGCACAAAAGGACACTGATATTGAAGAACCTAACTTTGATGATTTATACAAAGTGGGTACAGTTGCATCTATTGTGAAAATCCTAGAAATGCCTAATGGCACAACAACAGCTATCATTCAAGGAAAAAAACGTTTTTTATTGGAGGATATTTTATATTCTGACCCTTATCACGTCGGGAAAATATCCCTCAAACAAGAAGAGGCAATACCGGAAAATGATCCAGAATACAATGCAATTGCCGAGTCTTTAAAAGATATGGCCTAAAAAATTGTACGTTATTCCAATGAAATTCCCAAAGAAGCCAATATAGCCTTACGACATATTGAGAGCATGCTCTTCTTGATTAACTTTATTTCATCGAATACGGATGTCCCTTATAAAAACAAACAAGAATTGTTGGAAATAGACAATCTTAAGGGACGGGCTCTCAAATTATTGGAAATTCTTAGTCAGCAGCTGAATCTATTGGAACTCAAAAATGATATCCAAAAGAAAGTGAAAACAGATATCGATCAGCAGCAACGGGAGTATTTCCTACATCAGCAGATGAAAACGATCCAGGATGAACTAGGCGGAAATCCCATCGACGAAGAATTCCAAGAGCTTGAAGACCGGGCTGCACAAAAAGAGTGGAATCAAAACATCCGAGACCTATTTGACAAAGAGCTGAATAAAATGAGACGTCTAAACCCGCAATCACCAGATTATTCAGTACAGTCAAATTATCTACATGAAATGCTCGAATTGCCTTGGAATCATTGTTCCGAAGACAATCTCGATTTAAATCATGCCCAAGAAATGTTAGATGCAGACCATTTTGGACTGGAAAAAGTAAAAGAAAGGATACTGGAATATTTGGCTGTTCTCAAATTGAAAGCAGACATGAAATCTCCTATTTTATGTCTATATGGTCCTCCGGGAGTTGGCAAAACCTCTTTAGGAAAATCTGTCGCAAAAGCCATCAACCGTGAATTTGTCCGTATGTCATTAGGAGGTCTGCATGATGAGGCTGAAATTCGAGGACACCGTAAGACCTATATCGGAGCCATGACAGGACGTATCCTGCAAAATATCAAAAAAGCCGGAACATCTAATCCTGTTTTTATTTTAGATGAAATCGATAAAGTTGGTAAAGATTTTCGTGGAGATCCTCAATCCGCCTTATTGGAAGTATTAGATCCTGAGCAAAACAACGCTTTCCATGACAATTTTTTGGACGTTGACTACGACTTATCCAAAGTTATGTTCATAGCAACAGCCAACGACTTGAGCACAATCGCCGCACCATTACGCGACCGTATGGAAATCATTGAGGTCAGTGGATATCTTATGGAAGAAAAACGAGAAATCGCCAAACACCACCTGATACCCAAACAGTTGGAAAACCATGGGATCACCGCAGACAATATCATGATCCCAGACGACATCATTGAACATATCATTGAAAAATACACTCGCGAATCTGGAGTACGCAATCTAGACATGACAATTGCTAAAATCATGCGACATGTTGCTAGAAAAGTAGCCATGAACAAAAAATATACGGTCACTTTAGATGAAGCCAAAGTAAAAGAATATTTAGGAAGTCCTATTTTTTCTCGCGAAGAATACCAAGGTAACGAATTACCAGGTGTTGTGACAGGTCTTGCCTGGACTGCTGTCGGAGGAGAAATTCTATTCATAGAATCAAGCTACAGCAAAGGGAAAGGAATCCTTACACTTACGGGCAACCTTGGAGATGTAATGAAAGAATCAGCAACGCTCGCATTGGAATACATCAAATCCCATGCTGCAGAGTTAGGTGTTAACGAAGAAATATTCGATGGACATGACATTCACCTTCATGTTCCAGCAGGGGCAGTCCCCAAAGACGGTCCTTCCGCCGGTATTACAATGGTAACCTCATTGGTATCTGCCTTAACTGGCAGAAAGGTAAAAAAAGCCATTGCCATGACAGGAGAAATAACTTTACGAGGTAAAGTGCTACCGGTAGGCGGAATACGTGAAAAAATATTGGCAGCCAAACGAGCTGGTATTAAAACAATTATTCTTTGTTGCGAAAATAAGAAAGACGTAGAAGAGGTAAAGAAAGAATATTTGAAAGGGCTTAAATTCCACTATGTTGACCATATCAGTGAAGTCATAAAACTCGCATTATTATAATGCCATTCCTATAAAAACAATCAGACAGTAAATTACTGCCTGATTGTTTTATTTTTCTACAAGACTTTGGGTCAATTTCTTCACCAACTTATATTTATTAAAAAACTCTTTTAAAATCACACGTAATACAGTATAAGAAGGAATTGCCAACATCATCCCCGGAATTCCCGCAATACTTCCTGCCATTAACAATACCAAAAAGATTTCCAATGGATGAGCATGAACACTATTTCCGTAAATCAAAGGCTGGTAAACGACATTATCAATCAATTGTGTAAACAATAACACAACAGTCATTCCAAACAACAACGGCAACATTTCCTGATAAAACGGAAGATCTAAATTCAATGCGACACCGACAGTCAGGCCAAACAAAACTCCAATCAATGGCCCAATATATGGTATTACATTCAAAATACCGGTCACCAGACCTATTACAACTGCATTATTGAAATTTAGTCCTACAATAGAGAGACCTATTACGTTCAATACCATCACACCTATCACCTCAAAAAACAAACCAACAAAATAACGTACTAACAAATTCTGTATAGAATCCAAGGCATTTTTTGCCTGCTCTTCATATTTTGAAGGTACAATAGCCAATACCATTCCTGAAAACAAGCGACTATCTTTCAAAAAGAAAAAAGAAATAAAGGTAATAGAAAACAATGCCACAAACAAATCACTCACTGTACCTGCCAACGAGCCAAACCAAGTTCGCAAACGAGCAATATTAATCCAATCATTCAATTCTTTCGAAATATACGCATTGACATCCTCACTCTCTTCCATAATTCCATAGTATTTCAAAAAATGTCCGGCTTTCTCCACAGGTTCTTGCAACTGTGCAACAATATTATTCACACTGACATTCTCCAAAGACTGAAATTCATGCACAACCAGCGGAATAATCGTACTAAAAAAAAGAATAAATACAAACCATAAAAAAACGACAGTAATAGCAGCTTTCACAGTATCAGAAAGTCTATATTCTCGAACTTTAATCTTACCCAATAAATCAATGATTGGTTTCCCAATAAAAGAAATCACAGCCGCGACTAACACATATACAATCACAGTAAAAAAATACCATGAAAAGAAAAATGTAATTGACAAAGCAATAAAACCGAGAATATATTTCGTAATTGTATTCATTTTTGTATATCTTCACCCTCCAAAAATAATTAATTTAGTCCGATTTCATAAAAATAATCGTATCTTTATTACGTCTATTTTTAATCTAAGACCCCTAAAGACTATGTTCAAACGTATATGGTCCCTATATTATGACGGCTTCAGCCATTTGCCCCGCTGGGCAAAAATAATACTTGCCATCGTTGCAGCCAAGTTATTCATCATGTTTGTCGTTTTTAAAATGCTACTTATGCCTAATTACCTAAATAGCCAATATACGACAGATAAAGATAAAAGTAACCATGTATTAAATGAATTAATCTCAAAACCTTAAATATGATGACAGAATTTACTACAACTTCTTTAGTAGAATGGTCCAGATGGCAATTTGCCATGACTGCTATTTATCACTACATGTTTGTCCCACTGACATTGGGGCTTTCATTTTTATTGGCACTCATGGAAACCATGTGGGTCAAAACGGGCAAAATCGAATGGCTGCATGCAGAAAAATTCTGGATGAAACTTTTCGCCATCAATTTCGCCATCGGTATTGCAACCGGCTTAATATTAGAATTTCAATTCGGTTCCAATTGGTCAAACTACTCTTGGTTTGTTGGTGACATATTTGGAGCGCCCCTTGCCATAGAAGGGTTATTTGCTTTCTTTTTAGAAGCCACCTTCTTTGCTGTCATGTTTTTCGGATGGAACAAAGTAAGCAAACGCTTCCATCTTACCTCTACTTGGATGGTCTTTATCGGTTCCAATATTTCTGCACTATGGATTCTGGTAGCCAATGCTTGGATGCAAAATCCTGTCGGAATGGAATTCAATCCTCTAACAGCCCGCAACGAAATGGTCGACTTTTGGGCTGTGCTCGGCTCACCAACTGCAATGAGTAAATTTTTCCACACAGTCACCTCAGCCTATACTCTTTCATCCTGTTTCGTGATAGGAGTAAGCGCATGGTTTATTTTGAAAAAAAGACACATGGAGTTTGCCCGCAAAAGCATATTATTAGCATCGGTCTTTGGCTTTTTCAGTATATTAGTAACCATGTTTACCGGAGATACCAGTGCACAAGATGTCACCCGTACCCAACCCATGAAATTAGCTGCCATGGAAGGATTGAACAAAGGCGGACACGGAGCAGACTTTACCATCATTGGTATTCCGAGCGAAGACCCTGCACTGGCATCCGACAAAATGCGTACAGTAAAATACAATCTTTCTGTTCCCAATATGTTATCTTTCTTAGGCTACCATGATTTTAATGCTTTTGTACCAGGAGTAGAAGACATACTAAACGGATATACCTCCCACGAAGGAAAAACATACCCATCTGTGGAACAACGCATGGCCAATGGTCGAACTGCCATTGAAGCATTGCGCACTTACAAACAGGCAGTCGAAAACCAAAACGAGGCATTGGCTAATGAATCTCTGGCTACATTAAAAGCACACTATCAAGATTTCGGCTACGGCTATCTGACCTCTCCAGACGAAGTCATTCCTCCCATATCATTAGTATTCTATAGTTTCCGCATCATGGTTGGATTAGGAATGTTGTTCCTATTGCTATTTATTGTATCCTGGTGGTTCGCCAAGAAACGGGAATTTGGCAAATTCAAGCTCATACCTTATTTAGCAATACTCTGTGTTCCTTGCGCTTATATTGCTTCGCAATGTGGATGGATTGTTGCTGAAGTTGGACGCCAACCTTGGGTCGTACAAAATCTAATGCCAACCAGTGTGGCCATCACTCGTATCGCATCAGGTTGGGTTGTTACCACCTTCTGGATGTTTGCCGTATTATTCACATTACTGCTGATTGCAGAAATCGGTATCATGTTTTCACAAATAAAAAAAGGACCCAAGACTATTGATAACGAACAATAGACAAAACCAACATTAAATTTTAATATCATGGATTTAAATATACTACAACATTATTGGTGGATTCTTCTATGCATATTAGGTGGCTTACTTGTATTTCTACTATTTGTACAAGGAGGTCAGAGTCTGCTGTACACACTCGGTAAAACCAAAAATGAACGGGATTTAATCGTAAATTCTCTCGGTCATAAATGGGAATTCACCTTCACAACACTAGTTGTATTCGGAGGGGCCTTTTTTGCCAGTTTCCCATTATTCTACTCGACAAGCTTTGGAGGAGCTTATGTAGTTTGGATGCTAATCCTCTTCTGCTTTGTACTTCAAGCAGTGTCATTTGAATATCGAAGCAAGAAAAACAACTTCTTAGGAACTAAAACATATGAAGTTTTTCTAATGATAAACGGCTTTGCAGCACCGCTATTGTTAGGGGCAGCAGTAGCTACTTTCTATACCGGTTCTCCATTCCGCTTAGGAGAAATGAACCGAGTAGAATGGATGACTTCTTGGCGAGGGTTAGATGCATTATTCGTATTTACCAACTATTTACTTGCTTTTGCAGTATTCTTCTTAGCACGTACACAAGCGGCTCTCTACTTCATTTTAACCATTAACCATGAAGATATTCGCAAAAGAAGCCGGGCACAAGTGCTATACAATGCAGTTCCATTTGTAATATTTTTCTTACTATTCCTTGGTTGTCTTTTTACCAGAGAAGGTTATGCCATTGGAGCAGATGGACAGATCGAATTGGTAAAATATAAATATTTCTACAACTTAATAGAAATGCCTGCAAATGCATTCATATTCTTGGTAGGAGTTACCGGGGTACTCTTCGGTATCATTCGCACCATTTTCATTCAAACTTGGCGCAAAGGAGTCTGGTATACGGGAGCAGGAACAATCCTTGCAGTCTTTGGATTGTTAATTATCGCAGGTTTCAATAATACGGCATTTTATCCATCATCAACAGACTTAAATTCATCTTTGACCATTTATAACGCATCCTCCTCACTATACACGCTAAAAGCCATGAGCTGGGTATCTTTGGTCATTCCATTTGTAATTGCCTATATCTGGTATGCATGGCGTTCCATGACAAATAAACCGATGGATACAAAGGAACTGGAAGAGGCTGATAATAAATACTGATTATAAACAAAGAAAGCAGAATTCTACACACATAAAAAAGAGGGCTTTAAGGCCCTCTTTTTATGTACTATCTTAAAATATTTATTCCATATAACTGGTATTGTCCCAACAATGGGTACATAACTGCTCCTTTGGTAAACCAATGGCTTCAATTAAATCATCCAGGCGCTGGAACTGTAATGAATCCAATTGAAGATGCTGACACATCACCTTAACCATCTCTTTATATTTTTCTGAATCAGGGTCAGTATATGGTTGCAATATCTCATCTGTCAAATCAGAAGTTCCTTCCAGATCGCGAATCACACGACGAGCAAATAAATCAAACGTAGAACGCGATGTTGAAAAATTCAAAAAGCGACAAGGGAAAATCAATGGAGGACAAGCAATTCGTATGTGCACTTCTTTCACTCCACACTCCCGCAATTTCACTACATTATCCTTCAACTGAGTTCCACGTACAATGGAATCATCCAAGAAAACAATCTTCGAATCACGGGTAAAAGCTTCATTCGGCAATAGTTTCATTTTTGCAACCAAATCACGCATTGATTGATTTTGAGGCATAAAACTACGAGGCCATGTCGGTGTATATTTCGAAATAGCCCGATGATAAGGGAC
>OGQF01001888.1_pt1 | contig 13143 bp, 9 predicted proteins | sample 1553141 | NCBI WGS metagenome assembly OGQF01 (sample SAMEA2580005, study PRJEB22360) | human gut metagenome | biome: human gut; feature: human-associated habitat; material: faeces | place: Denmark | collected 2008/2010
AAGGGCGGTAGGCAGGCGAGAGGTATAGGGCGGGATCGTCCGATACGAAGCAAAGCCGCCCGATGTCGCTGCCCGAGGTATCCAGCTCCACGCCGAGCCGGGCGGCGTACCAACGGCTCATGGCCTCGTAGACCCTCCGGTGATTGCCCGGCGTGGCGGTCTCGTCCTTGGCGGCGTAGGCGATGAGTTTCGCCCCGTCGCCGCTGGGACTGCGGAAATACGCCACGGTGTAGGGCGCTTCCGTGGCGAGCGGGGTGATACGCTCCAGCTCCCGTTCCCCTACGTGGTCGATGTCGAGTACCACCAATTGGTTATAGCGGGTGATGTGAGGGTCGAGGCGTTTCCCGGAGTAGGTGGCCTGTGGGGTGAAAGCGGGCAGTTTTTTCTTTAGTTTGGCGGCCAGTTCCTTATCGCCCGACGCTAGCGCCTCCCGCGTCTCGTCGATGAACTGCTTGTACGTTCCTCTTTGGATGTTTTCCAGTACGCCCGCTAGCGAGGCGTCTCCCTTGTATCGTCCGAAAAGGGCGAATAATGATGTGTTTATCATACTATGTTTTTAAGTGATAAAAAAAGAGCCAGTGTCTCTGGCTTGATGGCGCTAAGGTAGGGAGGCGCTTTGGGACGCCTCCCAAGTTTTAACTTTTGTTGTGAAAAACGGGAAGCTTGTTATTCATGCGCTTTCCCGTATTCCTCCTGCGCCGTCGAGAGGATGCTCCGGAAGCTCCTTGGCTCCGGGCAGCCGTTGGGGTGTATCTCGAACACCTCGTCCAGCGCCCGTATCATGGCTTCCCGGTTCGTCTGCCCGTTCACCCGGAAACGTTGGTCATCGAGGATGGGCAGCGTCAGCCGCACGAAGTCTTTCACGGAGCCCGTGTAGATGATCTTCTCCCGTTTAACCAGATCCTCCTCCGGCTGGTAGTCTTTAAACAACTTATGCGCCCCTTTCGCGTCTTTTTTCAAGTCCACCCATGCCTTTTGGGCATTTTCCAAACTATCCAGCAGCTTTCTCACGCTTGTTTCCGCTTCCCGGAAACTGATTTTTTTTCATATATGATTAATTGTTAAAGTTAAAAACGTCGCAAAGGTACATTATCTGCGTGATAATTCCTCGGAAGTTGTTGCTTTGCCGGATATATATGCTTATATTTGTAATTACTCATAAAAACAAAGATCGCTATGATAATAAAGAAGATTCCTTACGGACTGACGGATTTTGAGAGGATTAGGAAAGAGCCGTATTATTATGTGGATAAGACTCATTATATCGAGTGGTTGGAGGAATCTGCCAATTTCTTCTTCTTGATCCGCCCGAGGCGTTTTGGAAAGTCTTTGTTTATCAACATGCTTAGATGGTATTACGATATCTATAGGCGGGATCGTTTCAAGGAAATCTTCGAGGGGCTGTATATCGGTTCGCATCCTACGGCGGAGCAAGGGAAATACCTTGTGCTCGATTTTAATTTCGCCGGCGTGAATCCGGACCCGGATCGATTGCTGGCCTCGTTCAATGATAATTGCTCGATGCGTTTCGATCTTTTCGCCGGGCTTTACGGACATATGTTCAATCCCGGTTTCGCCAGTGAATTGAAAAGACTCAAGAACGCGGACGAGAAATTGAACTACCTGATCGGGCAGGCTACGTTACTGGATCTTCCGATCTACCTGTTCATCGATGAGTATGATAATTTCACGAACGCCATACTCGCCAATGTGGGGAATGAGCATTACCGTAAATTGACACATGGCACGGGGTTCTTCCGCTATTTCTTTAATAAGCTGAAAGAAGGTGCCACGGGAAACGGACCGATCAAGCGTATGTTCATCACGGGAGTCTCTCCGGTCACCATGGATGACGTGACAAGTGGATTCAATATCGGTGCCAATATGAGCACCGATCCCCGGTTTAACGGGATTATCGGGTTTAGCGAGCGGGAGGTACGTGATATGTTGTCTTATTATAAAGACGTGGATATGCTGGCCGGAGAGGTAGATGAGGTGATCGGCGTGATGAAGCCATGGTACGATAATTACTGTTTCTCGAGAGATTCGCTCCACGAGCCGATGTATAACTCGGATATGGTGCTGTATTTCCTGAATCATTATCTTCCGTTGAAAAAAGTTCCGGAGAACATGATCGATAACAACATCCGTACGGATTATAATAAGCTCCGTCATTTGATTCGCTTGGACAAGAAAATGGGCATGAACGCCTCTATCATCCAAGACATCGTGACGAATGGCGAGACCGTAGGTACCATCAAGACGGCTTTCCCCGCCGAGGATCTGGCAAAACCGGATAATTTTAAGAGCCTGCTCTATTATTTCGGGCTGCTTACCATACGGGGTACTAAATGGGGGAGTACCCTATTGGCGATCCCTAACTTGACGGTTCGTGAGCAGTTGTACTCCTATTTGGTGGAGGCTTACCGGAGCGCCGATTTATTTTCCCTCGAGATGGATCGGCTGGGGATGCTCGTGGCTAGCATGGCCTACGAGGGAAACTGGAAACCTGTCTTTGAGTACTTCGCCTCTGAATTGAAGCGACAAAGCTCTATCCGTGAGTTTATCGAGGGTGAGGCGCACGTAAAGGGCTTTTTGTTGGCTTACTTGGGCTTGACCCGTACTTATATAATTCATCCGGAGTATGAGGCGAATAAGGGATATGCGGACTTCTACATGATGCCCGATTTGTTGCATCAACCGGAGATCGTCTATAGTTATATCGTAGAGGTGAAATATGCCCGTCGTGACGCCTCCACCCCGGAGATAGAATCGCTGAGGACTGAGGCTGCCGGGCAATTGAAACGTTATGCCGAAGATCCTAAAGTGAGAGAGACGAAGGGAAATACGAAACTTCGCCTGATAACACTGATATTTAAAGGCTGGGATTTGGTGGCTTGTGATTGAATGCCTATATTTGGCATGAAACTTTAAATCTGTATCTTATGAGAAAGCTTCTGGGGTTTTTATGCGTATGCGCGTTGGCTATCGCTACGGCTAGGGCACAAGATGCGGTGGATGACTATGTCTCTTCCGCCGCCGGCCAAGCCGTGATCTACCATGGGAAGGAGCAATTAAAATATCCCACCTCGATAAGAAATCACCCCTATTTGAAGAGCGAGAAATACGTACCCGGGGATCTTAGCTTCGAAGGCATTCTCTACAAGGACGTGAAAATGCGCTTAGACCTGTACAAGAATGAGTTATTACTGCTCTCTCCGGACAATCGCTATAATATCGTCTTGCCGAGCGATCGGGTAGACTACGCTGAGTTTCATGGGTACGATATCTTCTACAGGTATCCGGACGAGCGGTCGGGCAACCTGCCGGAAGGCTATTACCTACGGTTGTATGAAGGGAAGTGTACCGTGCTGGGGAAATGGTCTTGTATATTATCTAAGACGATAAAAGATATGAAGCTCGATGAATCCTTCGATCAGTCCGTAAAATACTACATCCGGAAGGAGGGCGTTTACTATACCGTGAGGAGCAAGGGCTCCGTGTTGAAGGTCCTCAAGTCCAAGAAAAAAGAGCTGGCCCGGTATATCAAGCGGCGAAAGCTGGATTTCAAGCACGCTCCCGAGGAAGCCATCGTAGCCGTGGTGAGACAGTATGAACAGTTAAACGAGATCCCATGAGAAAGAGCCTATATATCGGTATGGTAATGTGCCTGCTGTCCGGCTGGACGGCGAGGGCGCAGCGGACGGTCGATCTGGATTTCCGGCAAGTAACCTTAAATGTCGTGTTCGACGCTATCGAGCGGCAGACCGGACAGCCCGTCTACCGGCAACCCTTGGAGACGGACTCCATGGTCGTTAGCGTACACAGTGAGAAGGAAGAGCCCTTGGTGGCGTTGCGGCGTGCGTTGGAGGGAACTCCCTTCCAAGTATCCTCGTATGGCGGCGCCTTCTTTGTGTTGAGAGATAACACCTTGATGACCTCCCTGCCCGAGAACTTCTTCCTGCGGGAGAAGCGGAGAGAGGGCGATGGCGACGAGGAAGGCTCCGGTATCTCCCTGATGGCGGGCCGGAAGCAGCAGAAGGCTACCTCGGAGAACAAGGTCTACGAGATCGGCGACGCCTCGGGCAAGGCGGCGGACCGGGTCACGGTGACCGGTAATATCAGCGATTTCAAGACCGGTGAGCCGATGGTGGGCGTGGCCGTATTCGTGAAGGACCCGATGATCGGGGCTACTACCGACGCTTACGGCTATTATACGCTGCGCCTCCCTCCCGGACGACACGAGCTGTACATACAAGGCATGGGCATGAAGGACACCCGGCGGCAGATCATGCTCCATTCCGACGGCAAGCTGGATATCGAGCTGGAGGAACAGGTCTACACCTTGAAGGAGGTCACGATCTCCTCCGAGAAGATCGCCAACGTGCGGAATACGACGATGGGCGTGGAACGCCTGAAGGTGAAGGATATAAAGAATATCCCGATGGCGTTCGGTGAGGTGGATATCATGAAGGTAGTCATGTCGCTCCCCGGCGTGAAGGCGGTGGGCGAGGCCTCTAGCGGCTTTAACGTGAGGGGCGGGGCGACGGACCAGAACTTGATCCTCTTCAACGACGGGACGGTCTATAACCCGACCCACCTGTTCGGCTTCTTCTCCGTCTTCAACCCCGACGTGGTGAAGGACATGGAGCTGTACAAGAGCAGCATCCCCGCCAAGTATGGCGGACGTATCTCCTCGGTACTCGACATCAACAGCCGGGAGGGTAACAAAAAGGAGTTCAAGGGATCGGCGAGCATCGGCTTGCTAACCAGCCGCCTTACCTTGGAGGGGCCTCTCTTCTCCGAGAAGACCTCCTTTATCGTGGGCGGACGTACCACTTACTCGGACTGGATCTTGAAGAAACTCCCCGAGAAGAGCGGCTATAAGGATGGCAACGCCGGTTTTTACGACCTGAACGCCACGATTAACCATAAGTTCGACGAGCGGAACAACCTCTATCTGAATGGCTACTACAGCCACGACCGTTTCCGCTTTAACGCGGATGAGCGGTATGCCTACGAGAATGCCAACACCTCGGTGAAATGGAGGCATATCTTCTCGGATCGTTTCACGGGAGTCCTCACTGCCGGCTACGACCATTATGGCTACAATACCCGTAATACGGATAACCCGGTGAATGCTTATTCCCTCGCTTTCCGTATCGACCAGATGTACGGGAAGATGGACTTCACGCATTACCTAAGCGATAAGCATACGCTGGATTTCGGTGCCAGCTCGCTGTTTTACGACTTGGAGCCGGGGAAATACCTTCCCTATGGAGGGGAGTCGTTGGTGAAGGAGGACCGGATGGAGAAGGAGAAAGCGGTGGAGTCCGCTATCTATGTGGGCGATCGTTGGGATATCACCTCCCAACTCTCCTTGAACGTGGGGGTCCGTTATTCCATGTTTAACGTATTGGGGCCCCGTACCTATAATCTCTATGCCGACGACCAACTGCCTTCCTTGGCTACCGTGACGGGTACGGTGGATAAGACCGGGGCGTTCAAGACTTACCACGGGCCGGAGTTCCGGGTGTCCGCCCGTTATGCCTTTACCGAGGACTTCTCCGTGAAGGCCGGCTTTAATACGATGCGCCAGAATATCCATAAGCTATCCAATACGACGATCATGTCGCCCACGGATACGTGGAAGTTGAGCGACGCTAACATCAAGCCGCAGACGGGTATGCAAGTGGCCGCCGGGCTATACCGGAATTTCTTGAACAATACGATCGAGGTCTCCTTGGAGGGATATTACAAGACGATGAAGGATTACCTAGATTACCGGAACGGCGCCGAGCTGCTGATGAACCACCACATCGAGACGGACGTGCTGAGGACCGAGGGGCGTGCCTATGGCGTGGAGCTGATGGTGAAGAAAACGCAAGGGAAGTTGAACGGCTGGGTAAGCTATACCTACTCTCGCACGCAACTGCGGCAGAACGACCCGATGATCGTCACTCCCGTGAACAAGGGGGATTGGTACGCCGCCGATTTCGATAAGCCGCACGACTTGAAGTTCGTGGGTAACTATAAGTTCACGCATCGTTTCAGCTTCTCGCTGAATTGCGACTATAGCACGGGACGGCCGATCACCTTGCCGGTCTCCAAATATCATTACGGGGGCGGGGAGTTTGTCTACTATTCGGACCGTAATCAATACCGCATCCCGGACTTTTTCCGGATGGACGCCTCGTTCAACATCGAGCCGAGCCACCACCTGACGTTGCTCACGCATAGCACGATCTCTTTCGGAGTCTATAACCTGACGGGGCGAAAGAACGCCTACTCGGTGTATTATATATCGGAGAACGGGAAATTAAAGGGATATAAGATGGCGATATTCGGGGTGCCTATCCCGTTTGTCTCTTATAATATTAAATTTTAGGGGGGAGTTGAGATGAGGAAAGAAGCGAAGATAAAAGATTCTATAAAAGGCTTTCATTGGTGGCTGGGGGCTTTGCTGTTGTTATTGTCCGCCTGTGTCACGGATTACGAGCCGAAGGGTTTGGAGCAGGTACGGGATTTGTTGGTCGTGGATGGTATCATCACGAATGGCGAGACTACGATAAAGCTCCGGAGAAGCGTGGGCCTGACCGACGATTTCACGGAGGATGAGTTCGTGAATAACGCCAAGGTGGTGGTGGAGCGTGAGGATGGAGCTGTTTTCACTTGCGCTAATTCTTCCGGGAAGGGAGAGTATAAGGTGGATATGGGAGAGCTGGACCCGGGTAGCCGGTACCGGCTACATATCTCGCTGGATGGGCTGGAGTATGAGTCGGACTATCTGGGACCGGAGATAACGCCTCCGATCGACTCTCTCTCCTTGCTGAAGAAGGGGCCGGGAGAGGAGGTCCGTCTCTGTGTGTCTACGCATAATGCCCCGGATCGATCCTCTTATTTCCGCTGGATGTATAAGGAGAATTGGGAGGTGAAGGCGGAGATCTTCATGGCTGCCGAGAAAATGGGTAATACGGTCGTAATATATGATTTACTTACATCGAATAATTGGTATTATTGCTGGGGGAAGGACAGCTCGAAGGTGATCTCCCTAGGCAGTTCCGATAGGCTGACGCAGAACGTGATCGCTAACAAAAGTATCGCCTCGTATCATCCCAGCGATCGCCGTTTCTCGATGTTGTATCATGCGGAGGTGGAACAATATGCGCTGCACCGGGAGGCTTACGACTATTATTTTAATTTACAGAAGAACATAGAGGAATCTGGTAGCCTGTTCGCCCCTATTCCTTCGGAGATGAAGGGGAATATACGTTGTGTGACGGACCCGGAGATTCCGGTGATCGGCTTCGTGGAGGTAGCGACAGTTACCCGCCTCAAACGTTTTTTTCCGGAGATAGAGGAGATCTATGAGGCTGAGGTTACGGGTTGCGCGAGTACGATCGTGCAAGGAACGGAGTATAGAGATAATCCGGATTACGGGTATGTAGTGTATAATCCGATGGACCCGGCAAATAATACGTATGCGCTGAAACGTTGTATGGATTGTAGCCGTTTTGGTTCGAAACAGAAGCCCTCTTGGTGGCCTACCAGTCATTTATAATTTAGTTGCTATGAAGAAGTCTATGATAAAACAATGTATCTTGTCGCTCCTCTGCCTCTTATGGGCGGGGCAAACGGTTCTCGCAGGGGAATTGCGAGAGCGGGTTTATCTGCAAACGGATAAGCAATTTTATCTGTCGGGCGAGCTTGTATGGATGAAATTCATTGCCACGGATTTGGACCAACGGTTATCCGACGTGAGCAAGGTCGGGTATGTGGAGCTTCTGGATAGCGCCTCGGCGGGCGTGCAAGCCCGACTCGTGCTGGAGAAGGGGGTAGGGAATGGCTGCCTGCAATTGCCTTCTACCTTGCCGACCGGAAACTACCGGCTGGTTGCCTATACCCGTTATATGCGGAACGAGGGGGAGGAGGGCTTCTTTGAGAAGCCCGCTCGCGAAACGGGGGGGAGGAGGTCTTCTTGGAAAAGCCGCTGGCGGTGGTGAACACCTTCGTGACGAACGAGACCCTGCTGACGGATACTTTATTGCCCGCTTACTCTTTTACGAGGCGAGAGGGCCCGGTTTCCGTATCACCGGACCGTATGACCTATGATACCCGTTCAGGGGGGGAGATCCGGATAAACGGCTTGCCCCCGGATCTACAGACCCTATCGGTCTCTATCGCCGGGATCGACTTGTATAAACCTTCCGCCCGGAGCGGTATCGTTGATTGGAAACAAAGCATGCCTACTACGAGATCATCGCCTGCCGATCGTAAATTCTTGGCGGAATACGAGGGGCCGATCCTGACGGGGAAAGTGATCGATCTGTCTACGGGCGAACCTTCGTCTAAAGAGGCGGTGAGGCCTTTATTGGGCTTTTCCGGGGGGGAGATCCGCCTTTTCGGGGGGCAACTGGGCGCTGCCGGGGAGGTGACTTTCTTTACGAAACATATATCTGGGACGCACGAGATCGTGACGGTGGCTTTATCCCCTTCCTCCTCTCGCTACCGGGTGGACATCGAATCTCCTTACGCTACGCATCCGGAGAAGGAGCTTCCCGCCTTGAGATTGAATCCCGCTTGGCAAGATGAGTTGGTGAAGCGGAGCGTGGGGCTACAGGTGTTGCATGCTTACCGGTCTGATTCCTTGGTTCGGGAAAAAGCGGAGAAGCCTTGGTTCCAGTGGCAACCGGATTGGAGTTATCTTTTGGATGAGTACACCCGTTTCACGACGATGGAGGAAGTCGTGATCGAGTTTATCCCCGGCCTCCGCTTCCGTAAGATGGATGGGGTTCGCCGGCTGGCGGTCCTGACCGAGGAGCGGATCGGGTATACGATCGGTAACTCATTGGTTTTATTGGATGGTATCCCCATCACCGATCACGAGATCATTTTTAAGTACGATCCCCTAAAAATCCGGAAGATCGATGTGTATAAAGGTAAGTACGTATTCGGTGGGCAGATATTCGACGGTATCGCCTCCTTCTCCTCTTATGAGCATAATTACCCGGGTCTGGTAGTCGATAACTCCACCCAGTTCTTTGATTATGAGGGCACGCAAGCCCAGCGCATCTTCTATATGCCCGCTTACCGGACAGAGGCCGAGAAGCGATCTCCTGTTCCGGATTTCCGCCATACCTTACTTTGGCGACCCGATATCCGGACAGCCGGCGAGTCCTCTATATCCATCCCCTTTACCACCTCCGACCTGACCGGTGATTTCACCATCACCATCGAAGGCCTGACCCAAACCGGCGAGGCCCTCTACGCGACGGAACAATTTCAGGTAAAATAACGTGCGGTATGGATTATTCTATTTATCTTTGTAACCTTACTATGGGAAATTAAATCGGATTGAAGATTATGGGAACATTGGAATTGAAATTATCATTGATACAACGGCTCAGTCTCATAAATGATGATGATTTGTTACATCGTATCAAGAGCTTGATTGATAGGATGGAGGAAAGGCAAGCCCTTCGCTTCTCGCCGGAAGTAAAGGTTGCCATAAAGCATGCGCGAGAAGATATCTCGGAGGGGCGTTTTATTGAAGATGAAGGACTGGATAGATATATGGAGCGATGGGTAAACGAAAGTTGATTTGGTCTCAATCAGCTTTGAATGATATGACCGAAATTTTTGACTATTATAATAAACGTAATAAGAGTAAAACGTACAGCACTAAATTATTAGGAGAGTTTAGGGCGATAATGCGTTTAATCCTTTCTTCTCCTCGTATGGGGATCAAGACAGAGGATGAGAATATCCGTTATGTGCTATCTGGTAACTATGCCTTATTTTATGAAATCAAGTCTTGTACAATAGAGGTCTTGATTGTTTGGGATTGCAGACAAAGTCCCGGGCGGTTGGAGATGTGCATCCGTCAACGTCGTTGATATGAAATAAAAACAATTCAAGATATCCTCATTCTCATCTTAAATCCGTACTTTTGGCGAAAAATCAGATTTGAAGATGAGAAGTTTCGCTAGTGACAACAATTCCGGCGTGCATCCCCGGGTAATGGATGCGATCATCAAGGCAAATGATAATCATGCGGTTGGATATGGTGATGATCCTTGGACAGAGGCCGCTACGAGTAAGATACAAGAAGTGTTCGGCAAGGATGCTTCTCCTTTTTTCGTGTTTAACGGGACGGGGGCGAACTCCGTGGCCCTGCAAGCCGTGACCCGTCCGTTTAATAGCATCCTGTGCGCCGAGACCGCCCATATCAACGTAGACGAATGTGGTGCTCCCGCACGGATGACCGGTTGCGCCATCGTCACGATCCCTACGACGGACGGTAAGCTGACACCGGAATTGATCCGTCCCCATCTGAAGAACTTCGGGGTTTGCCACCATTCGCAACCCAAGGCCGTTTATATCTCCCAAGTATCGGAATTAGGTACGATCTATACGATAGAGGAAGTGAAAGCGATCGCCGATCTCTTACATTCGTACGATATGTATCTGCATATGGACGGAGCACGCTTGGCGAACGCCTGCGCTTACCTGAATTGCACGATGCGCCAAGTGACCGTAGACGCAGGCGTGGATATCTTGAGCTTCGGAGGCACGAAAAACGGTATGATGATGGGAGAGGCCGTGGTCTCGTTCCGCCCGGAGATCACGGAGAACCTGCGATTTTACCGAAAGCAATCCGCTCAGCTAGCCTCGAAGCTACGTTATCTCTCCGCCCAGTTCATCCCTTATCTGGAAAATAACCTCTGGCTGGAGAACGCCATGAAAGCGAATATCAGTGCCGCCAAGCTAGCGGACGTGCTACGACAGTATCCGGAGATTCATTTTACGCAGAAGATCGAGTCCAACCAGCTCTTCTTCACGATCCCTGCCGAGGCGTTGAGGAAGTTGCAAGATAAATATTTCTTCTATATGTGGAACGAGGAGATCAACGAGGCCCGTCTCGTTACCTCTTGGGATACTTCCGGCGAGGATATCGCTGAGTTCGAGCAGTCATTGAAAGAGATATTCGGTTAAGGTATAGATATAAAATGAATATAAACATTAGATCGAATCCTATGAGGAAATGGTTTATTTGGGCGATCGTCCTGATCGGATGCTTGCCCATAAATAAGGCATTGGCCCAGCAAAGCGGCGATGCCGAGCGGAATACGTTGCGTATCATGAGCTATAATATCCGCAACGGAAGGGGCATGGATGAGGTGACGGACCTCGGGCGTATAGCGGAGGCTATACGTAAGGTAGCCCCCGATGTAGTCGCCGTACCGGATGTAGATAGCGTGACACGAAGAAGCGGCGGGATCGACGTGCTCCGGACACTGGGAGAACGCACCCTGATGTTCCCTACCTACGCCCCGGCCATCGACTTCGATGGCGGTAAATACGGAGTAGGTATGCTGAGCAAGGAGAAGCCGGTGAGCTACCGCTATATCGCCCTTCCCGGACGGGAGGAGGAACGGGTCTTGCTATGGGTCGAGTTTGAGAGATATATCTTCTGCTGCACGCACCTTTCCTTGACGCCGGAAGACCGGATGCTCTCCTTGCCGATCCTTCGGCGGGGAGCCGCTTCCGCGCATAAAACCCTGTTTATCGCCGGGGATTGGAACGCTACGGCGCATTCCCCCTTTATCACGGAAATCAGCAAGGATTTCCAGTTGTTGAGCAATCCTAAACAGGCTACATTCCCGGCTTTCACGCCGGATAGCTGTTTGGACTATATAGCGGGTTATGTAAAGAATGGACAGCCCTTTACCCGTTTGTCCGCATGGGTTCCCGAAGAGGCGGTGGCATCGGATCATCGCCCGGTCGTAACGGAGGTTCGTCTGAAGGCTAAGCCGGAAGAGATCTTTTATGCGGCGCCCTATCTCCAAAATCCTACGGAGGGCGGCATAACGGTGATGTGGCAGACCCATGTCCCTACGTATAGTTGGGTAGAATACGGTACGGACACGCTGAACCTGAAAAAGGCCCGTACCATCGTGGACGGTCAAGTGATATGCAACGGCTTGCATAATAAGATCCGGCTGACGGACCTACGACCGGGGCAAACCTATTACTACCGGGTATGCTCGCAGGAAATCATGCTTTACCAAGCCTATAAGAAAGAGTTTGGCGAGACGGCGGTATCCCCGTTCTACACCTTCACGCTCCCTTCCGCATCCCAAAAGGATTTCACGGCCTTGATCTTTAACGACCTGCATAAGCATATCCCGACCCTAGACGCTTTATACGAGCAAGTGCGTGATATCCCTTATGATTTCGTGGTATTTAACGGGGATTGTATAGACGATCCCGCCAATGAGAAAGAAGCTTTGTATCATTTGGCTTATTTATGCGGGAAGGTGGGCGCCAGTCATGTCCCCGCTTTCTTCCTTAGAGGCAACCATGAGATCCGAAACGCTTACTCGATCGGCCTACGTGCCTTGTTTGACTATGTGGGCGATAAGACGTATGGGGCGTTCAGCTGGGGAGATACCCGTTTCGTCATGCTGGATTGCGGCGAGGATAAACCGGATAGCACATGGGTGTATTATGGCCTGAACGATTTCACCGGTCTCCGGAAAGATCAAGTGAATTTCCTCTCGAAAGAATTGAGCGGCAAGGAGTTTAAGCAAGCTTCGAAGCGGGTTTTATTGAACCATATCCCTATCTACGGAAACGGGGATGCCTATGAGCCTTGTCCGGAGCTTTGGGGAAGCCTGTTGGCGAAAGCCCCTTTCAACGTGAATATATCCGCCCATACGCATCAATACGCCTTCCACCCGAAAGGCTCGTTGGGAAACAACTTCCCGGTGATCGTAGGCGGGGGTTATAAGCTCGATTCGGCTACGGTGATGGTATTGCGGAAGAAAGGAGACGAGATGAGTCTGCGAGTGTTGAACGCAAAAGGGGAGACCTTATTAGACTTGAAACTATAAGAGACAGGATGAATACGGATTTGATTTACGGGATCGATGACCGTCCGCCTTTGAAAGAGACGCTTTTTGCCGCCATCCAGCATCTGCTGGCTATTTTCGTGGCGATCATAACACCTCCCTTGATTATCGCCGGGGCGCTGAAACTGGATCTGGAGACGACCGGTTTCTTGGTTTCCATGGCCCTATTCGCCTCCGGGGTATCCACATTCGTTCAATGTCGTAAATTAGGACCGGTCGGGGCGGGGCT